>TARA_B110000967_G_scaffold205109_1_pt1 | contig 23471 bp, 25 predicted proteins | sample TARA_B110000967 | Tara Oceans TARA_B110000967 (sample SAMEA4397903) | marine metagenome | biome: Polar Biome; feature: [DCM] deep chlorophyll maximum layer (ENVO:01000326); material: water (ENVO:00002006), including particulate matter (ENVO:01000060) such as... | depth 35 m
AATTTAATAAAACCTTCTTCATTTACTAGGTTTCCTTCAAATTCTCTTAAAAACTCAAAATGTTCTCCATTTGGATTACAAAAAGTGATTCCTCCTTCATTTCCTGTTGTTAATCTTCTAAATTTAAAATAAGATTCTCCAGAAAAATCTTGAAGACCAGCAATACTTATCGAATCTATCACTCCTGTATCATCATAAGTTTCCGTGGTTGGATTGTAACGATAGTTTTTATATACCCAGGAATTACCAATTGTTAAGGCAAAAAAATTAGCATCAGGTGAATTAATTTGATTATCAGAATTATCTGATTCAGTGCAAGAAAAAGCAAATACAATAATGCAAAGACACACCAATAAACGTTTCATAATATTTGATTTAATTAGTTAATGATAAATTATAGTAAATATAATTGTGTGTCATATTTTTTAGTTTTTGTTTAGAAACTATATTACAAACGATAAAAAAAACACTAAAGTATGACTGATTGAAAAAAAGTATAGCTTGCAACAACTTATATAATTTATTGCTAATGTTAGCCTACTTACAAAAAGCCTCACATATTTTCTATGTTGGTTTGTATTTGTTAAATTAGGTGTTTAAAAACGCAACAAACCATACACAACCGTTAGGCACAATTATGAAGCGTCCTAGCTCCATTCAATAACCTAACGCAACAAATCTAAATTCATAAACCCAAATAGCCTTGCAACTATTGGCTAGACTTCTTTCAATTCTCGTATATTGCATTCATAAATAATATATATGAAGGTAAACTTATTGTCTTGTGATGCTCAAAGACCCAATAAAAGAGCGATTGCTCAATGTATTGCCGATATTTCGTCTAATATTAGTGCATCTTTATCCAATGAACTTGCAGAAATTCTTTTAGAAGGAGATGCGGTAGATTTTGAAGTAGACGATAAAAACGCTGGTTCGAGTTTAAGAGCTTTGCGGAAATTAAGTATCGATTACGAAATTATAGAATAAGTCTTATGAACGAACCCGTACTTTTAGAATTGCAATTTTAGGAAGATGCTTCCAGCGCTAGAAACTCATTTCTGAATAACATGCTAGATTTTACGCAAAGACAAAGAGCTATCACTTCGAGTGATTCCACTTTTGGACGGAATTGTATCGAGAAGTTTTTTAAAAGTTCTCTACCTGCCCCAAGCAAGTAAAATTTTTCTTTCCACCTTAAAAAACCACACGAACTTGCAAACTATTCTTAAGGGCATGCATGTATTCAGTTGGCTTGTAAACACTTGCAAAGACATTCTAGTTTACTTCCTTTATTTTATCCGTAAACAAAAACTTGTGCATCTCTGATACGATTAAATAATCTTATCAGAGATGCAATCAACGCATACAATAAGGCATAAAACGCTCAAATTTATTGCTTCTATTTCAGGAAAATTAGCAAAAAGAACAAAGCAACGGTTCCACTAATTTAGTTGATATTATGACGCTTCAATACTTCGAGTGGCGCTATTTCTGAATGCCATTAAAAGCTCTAGAGTTTACATACTATTCTAACACCTTTTTAGCCCTGATTGGTATGGCATCCTTTTTTGAGGAACGAAAAAAGATATAATGTAAAGCAGGAAATAGCTTCAAAAAAAATAATTTCGAACTTTTATAACCCCCTAAAATTAAAATACTTTTTGCAATTGCTTCTTCTGCAGCTAATGTGGTTCTTATGAAGTTGTTACTTTCATAAGCGTCTGCCGATACTTTGTACAATTATTCTGTTCCGTTACCAATCTTGAAGTATTTGTAGATTTTGCTACTTCGACTATGAGCTCGTTTTCGACCAATAGCGAACTACAGTTCACAAAAAAAAGTTTCTAAAATAGTTACAAACGCTCTTGTTTTCATCTATATAATTTGTTCTTTGTCCCTTAAAAAAGAAATAGTTTAAGATCAAAGAAGAAAAACTGTAACAAAACCACCAAATGGATCGTCTAAATAAATAACGAACTACAAGAACAACTAACTATGAAAATTCGAGCACTAGCACTTTTACCATTTCTAATACTCACTAGCTGTATCTCACAAAAAAATTCTAAAGAATTTATAACAGCAACTTCTGGTCGTTATTTATTTAATGCAAATGAAGTATTAGAAATCTATTTTGATGAAGATATTATGCTCGCAAAATGGCGTGGAAACGATGCTATAGAATTATTAAAAGTAAATGATAGTTCTTTTTACATGAAAGCATTAAACGAAAGAATGCTTTTTGTAGGAAATCCAAAAATGCATATTGAACTCGCTGTAAAAACAAAGCATGACGGCATCTTATATCATTTCAAAAAAATGGAAGAGGGTACAAAAACACCTAATGAATATTTTAAGGAAAAAGAATATGATAAAGCCTTGGCTGGCTTTTTAAGCATTCAAAAAGCAGATTCTTTAAACCGTAATATCAGAGAACGCAGTATCAATAGCTGGGGATATGAGTATAGAAGAAAGCAAGAATTTGACGCAGCCATAGAAGTTTTTAAAATCAATATTGCGCTATATCCTAGAAGTTCTAATGTGTATGATAGTATGGGAGATACTTATTTATCTAAAAAGGACACCATAAATGCAGTAATTTATTACAAAAAAGCATTGACGATCAATCCTGAAAACAGAAATGCAAATAAGGCTTATCAGAGGTTAACAGCTGAATAAACCTGACATTAGAAACCCTGAAATATCGGATAGGATTCACAAATATTCCTGAACATTCTACTCAAAAAAATATTGAAAATTGGATTTTCGTTTAAGAGAAATCCGCACAGGAATTAGAGTTTTTAAAGAAAAATTTATCTAAAAATCAATTAGATATAAGCTATAGAAAAGAGGGCTCAACACTAAATAGGTGTCTCTTTTAAAAAATGTATCAGATACATATTTAAAAAAATCGTTTGTGTATCCTTTACATATTAGACCATTAGCCTGAAAACAACTATCGGTATTTATACTTGACATTACAATGATCATTTTGAGCATATAACGCGCTTAATGTTTCGTGAAAATCGGAAATAATAACTATTTTTTGTTTTAAATTTATTTTTCTAGAAATGTGCTATCTTTAAGCCTAAAATTTAAACATGAATACTGCCAAAGAATATTTTGATGAATACGCATTAAGCCATAAAAATGAAACCAACCAAGCCATCCATTATATTTGTGTACCTGTAATTTTCTTCAGTGTTATTGGATTGCTAATGAGTATACCAAGCTCTTTCTTAAAAAATATAGGTCGATTAGAAAATCCTTTGTTAGAAAATTGGGCGGCAGTTGTTGCCATTATTGTTTCATTTTTTTATCTGAAATTAGGGTTTTGGTATTTTGTAGAAATGCTCTTTGTGATGCTACTTTGTATTGTTGGCAACTTTTGGTTGGGCAATCATATAAACTTGCTATATGGATCTATTGCTATTTTTGCTTTAGGATGGATTGGGCAGTTTTATGGCCATAAAGTAGAAGGTGTAAAACCATCCTTTTTAAAGGATTTAGAATTTTTGTTGATTGGACCACTTTGGGTGATTCAGAAATTAGGAAAGAAAAAATAACAGATGAAAACAGCAATAACCTTCGAAGATTTTTTAAAAATTGATATTCGAATAGGAACTATTATTGAGGTACACGACTTCCCGAAAGCCAGAAAACCCGCCTACCAACTAAAAATTGATTTTGGGGATTTGGGTATTAAAAAATCGAGTGCTCAAATAACTGATTTATATACCAAAGAACAATTACAAGACAAACAAGTTGCTGCGGTTGTTAATTTTAAACCAAGACAAATTGCCAACTTTATGAGCGAATGTTTGGTGATAGGTGTTTATAATACCGATGGAAATGTTGTGTTATTGCAAGCTACAAAAGCAATTAAAAACGGAGAACAAGTTTCTTAAGCTGTCTGCTTTTCTGGCTTGATAATTGTTATTTGATTGTTTTAAAAAATACTATGAAAAAAATCAAGTTGCTTACTGCGCTATTCTCTAATCTTGTTGTTTTTTCTCAATCGAAAGAATTCGTTTTGATAGATTCTATATCCAAAGAACCAATTGATTTAGCTCAAATTTCGTATCCTGAGCTAGCAATCGGAAGTATCTCTAATAAAGACGGCAGAATACGAATTCCTTTAAAAGAACAAAGTATCTTGATTTCTCATATCAACTATATAGAAAAAGTATTTTCTTTTGATGCTTTTAAGAAAAAAGACACTTTATTCCTCCCTCCAAAAACGAATCAATTAGATGAAATTCTAATCTCTAATTTAGATTTAAAAGCTAAAATTTCTAATATTTTAAAAAACAGCTATTTAGAAAAATATTAACCAAAAGAGCCATCAACAAAAGTACTTATAAAGAAGTTTTTAGAGTGAATGATTCTTTAAGCAGATTATTTCAAATACAAATGGATTGGTGGAGTAAGAACGCTTTATTCAAAGGAAATAAACCAATAAATAAACAAAATATAATTAATTTAAAATCTGTAGATTATTCAAAATTAGAAAAAATAGATGCTAGTTTTGTCAATGGTAATGGAGCTTCTGTTAAGAATGAAGATTTCTTTAAATTTATACATCTTAATTTTTTATTAGAAATATTCAAAAATTTAAGTTCTGACCTTATTATTAAATCTATTGAGAAAGAAAAAAATTCGATTTCTGTATATTTTGATGCTACTTTAAAACAAAAATAATAGGGAAATTTATGATTACAAGAATAGTATCATTGTCTTTAATGCTGATTATAGTGCTATAAACTATTTGAAATTAAACATGATTTATAATACTGATTGGATTGAAGATATTTCAACAAAGACTAAAATTTCATATCAAAGAAAAACAACATATAACTCTTTAGAATTGCCAAACACAAAATTAAAAAATTAAAAACTAATGCTTAATTATTTTATTTTTGAGTTGCAAGACTTGATTAAAAAACCAAATTATAGATACAGTTTCTTCAAAACAAAGTTTATTTATTTCAGAAAGTATTTTAGTAAAAAAATAAAAAAAGGTAGTATCGATTTTTATAAACCTTTTTACGAAAACTTGCCAACCGGCTAAAAAACAAGCAACGTTAAAATTTTATTGATTAAAGAAGAAAAAGAGTATTTAAACCAACAAAAATGGTGAATTTTCAAGTGATTCAATAGTTATAAAAAGACTGATTTATTAATAAAAATAGTAGACTAAATTAACTTTTTGGGTTATTTAAAATTACCAAAGCACCAATTACGCCAGGAATCCAGCCACAAAGTGTTAATAAAAAAATAATAAAAAACGAACCACAGCCTTTATCAATAACCGATAATGGTGGGAAAATAATAGCGAATAATACTCTAAAAAAGCTCATTTATAATTTAATTAGTTGTAAAGTAAGACGTTTAATCACTTGTTTTGTTACAGGATTTTATGTCTTCTAAAAATGCCACGATTTTAAAGATTTAAAAATCGCAGCATTTTATTTTATTATTTCTTGACTTTTGGCTTTTGGCTTTTGGCTTTTGGCTATAAAGTATGTTCTATTGAGTCTTTCTAACGTTTCTTGTTTCTTCATTCTTGTTTCTTAAGTCTTGTTTCTTAAGTCTTGTTTCGTGCGTCTTATTTAGTGTGTCGTGTTTCCAAAACATTATTCCCGAAATACCCTACATCTGATCGCCAAAGAAAATTGCATTCATCAACAATTTATTCGTCCCGAACCAAAAAGCTCTAAAGTTAGTATTGTCAGTAAAAACAATCACTTTACCACTGCCCAATCTTTGTGCTTTAAAAGGCACGGTATTTTTAATCACTTTTGCATTTTCTTTAGAAATATAACCACTTAATAAAGGCTCTGAAGTATATTGAATCGGATTGTTATAACTGCGTTTGTCTGCTTTTATAAACATCGTAGAATTTCTAAATAAAGCTACTTTATCATTCTTATATCCAAAATTTATCGGATGCGACCTGTCTAATTTTGCTTCAAAAATGGCACCTCCAATTACCTGCGCTCCCGATTGTAAAGAACGGTTCTCAAAAGAAACATCTTTAACTGTATCCGTTTTTGACTTATCAAAATCAAGGCTAATCATTTTATTACTAGCCAACCATTTAGCAGTATTTTTATAACCAATAATAATTCCGCCATTTTGAACCCACGTTTTTAATTTTGCGATCGCTACTTTTTCTAAACGACTACTCGGAATTACAATATGTGTGTATTTGGCAAGATCAACTCTAGAAAAATTACGCATGTCTAAACGTGTGATCGCCATATCAAAACGTTGGTCTAATAAATGCCAAATTTCTCCAGAATCATTCCCAGCAATTCCGTCACCTACGAGCATGGCAACTTTTGGTTTGGTAATATTTCTAAAATTATTAGATCCTAAATCAATACCGTCATTTAAACCCGTGTTTACTCCGTTTATGACGACATGGCTCTCTGTAGCAGTTGTAGTTAAAAATTGATACAATTCAGTTTCGTTTAATTTTTGATTTTGAAGCGGGATAAAAACAGTCCCGTAATCATAAGAAACTCCACCATTTTTAAAGTTCTTCATCGATACTTTTGCACGCAAGCCTTTTTGTAAAATAGCGTTCAAAGCTTTGGGAGTATAATATTCATTCCAAGGCATTAAATACCCATAATCACTTCTAAAAGAAACGTTTCCAACATTCATTTTTAAATCAGTAATTTCATTTCCGGCTTTAGCAAGCGACACATTTTCGGCATAATCTACACCAAAAGCATGATTAAAAGTCCATGCAGAAACATCATAAAACAAGCTATCTTTAAACGTTTTACGTACATCAAACATCGCTTTTACCAAACGCTGATTTTTCTGATTCATCGGAACTACATAACTGTATCCCTTTTTAAAAGTTTTTCCATTTTCTGTAAAATCAGCTTTTACTTCATGGATTTTAATATGCTGTTTTTTCAGTACTTCTGCCAAATGAAAACTTTTTGCACCATCTTTTTCATCACCAAAAACAATCGCTTTATTGCTGCCTGTTTTTCTAGATTCTTTGTAAAAATCTTGCTGATACTGTAATATTTTTACACGCATTTTTCTAGCCGCTTCTAAAGTTGACAACGCTGCTGTAAACTGATTTCGAATCGTGAATGGAAAAGTTAATATGCCGTTTATAGTTTCTTGTGCATGTCCTCTAGAACTTCCTTGCTCAAACAAAACACCAATGCTTCCGTTAATATCTGGAAATGTTGACCCTTTTCCGTAATAAAAATCGTCATAACTTTCTTCAGAATAATATAAAGAACCAATCTTGTCTAATGCTTTTGCATGATAAGTTCCAATTTCTTTGGTCAAATCCTGATTCATTTGCGGCGTTAAAGGATTTGTTCTACTCGGAATTCCAGGTTGAAAAAAGAAGCTAGAATTGCTTCCCATTTCATGATGATCTGTTAAAATATTTGGCAACCATTTATGAAAACTTGCAATTCTTGCCGTACTTTCCGGCAATTGCACTGGCAACCAATCTCTGTTCATATCAAATTGATAATGGTTGGTTCTGCCTCTTGGCCAAATCTCTGAATATTCTCTATCATTAGGATCAGGATTGATGTTTTTACTTCTGTTCGTATTTGCCCAATATGCAAAACGTTGCAATCCGTCAGGATTCAGAGAAGGATCGAACAAAATAACGGTGTTTTTTAGCAAATCGTCAATTTCACTTCCTTGTGCAGCAGCCAAATAATACGCCACTGCCAAAGCAGCATTCGAGCCACTTGGTTCATTGCCATGAATAGAATAACCTTGATATACAACGATTGGATTGTTCGCAACATCAATTGAATCGTCATTTGTTCCGTCGATATGCTTCTGTCTGATGCTCTCTAAATTTTGATGATTTTCTAGTGATGAAAACGTTAATAAAAGTAAAGGTCTGTCTTCATAAGTTTTCCCTCTATTTTCAATCGAAATTCTATTTGAGGATTTTGCCAACACCTTCATATACTCAACTAACTTATCATGGGTAATGTGCCACTCACCTACTTCATGGCCAATAACAGATTGAGGTGTGGGTATGTTTTTATCGTACGTAACATCGGTTGGTAAATAATAGGACAAAGCTACTTTTTGAGCCGAAATAGAAAAAGAGACGAGACAAAGGAATACTACTATTTTTTTCATGTTTGCGTTGTTTTTTACAAAACAAATATAAGAATTCACTAACAACATGTTTTATACTTTAACATTGATTTAAATAAGCGCTGTATATCTGCTAAAAAAAAGTTAAAACTAGGTTTAGAAGCCAAATTAGTTTGGCTCTAACCTTATAAAAATTTATTTTCGCACCCCTTTAAATCGAAAGAAGTCTTAATTGAAAGAAAAAAAATTGTAAAACAAATTCATTTTGAAAAAAAAGTAGCACTCCTAGAAGAATTTCTAACCAATCTTTGTGATGAAAGCGAATACCATCATAAAATTTGATCAACCACTAAATAGCTAAACAAAGCCACTATGGACGAAAAGTACCTGAATTTAAAAATCGGACTGAAAGTTCTGATTGTGTTATTACGCAGTCTAAAGTTAAAGATAGAAAACATGTATTTTGATTTTATTTTTCCTTAACATAATATAAAAAATTAGTAATTGAAGCTGTTTGAAATAAAGCAGATAGTTTTAATTTCATTTAATATCAATAAAAAACTAATGAAATATTTAAAAATATTTTATCCAAAAACAATTAAAATTATTATGCTTTTCGGCATTTTAATGATGTTTACTGCCTGCGAAAATATTTTTGAATTTAGCGCTTATATGGCCAATGTTCAAGAAGAAGATAAAAATACTACGGCTAAAAATTTACAATTAATAGAAGATATCCAATCAGAATCTAAAGATTTTAAATTTGCTTTTGTGACCGACACTCATTTTTTTTTCGATAATTTAAAGACTGTTCTCCAAGATATAAATAAAAGAGAAGACGTTTCATTCGTAATCTTTGGCGGAGATTATACCGAGCAGGGATTACTAAAAGAATACGAGATTTTTTATGATATTTTAAAAAACCTTGAAAAACCTTTCGTCACTGTAATCGGAAATCATGATTATAGTTCAAATGGAGGCATTATATATGAAGAAATGTTTGGTGCTTTTAACTACTCTTTTCAATTTAACGACAACAAATTTGTTCTTTTTGATAATATTGTTTGGGAAAGTAATAAGAACCCAGATTTTGATTGGTTGTCTTCAGAATTAAGCACTAGTGAACTTTTCAATAAAGTATTTGTAATTGCACATATTCCGACTACAGACAATCAATTTAGCGATGTTATGGAGCAAACATATGCCGCTATCATGTTCGAAAATAATGTTTCATTGTCTCTGCATGGTCATAGACATAGCTATTCTTATGAAGAGCTTTATGGAGACGGTATAAAATACTTAACCGTTCCTTCACTTAAGAATCCTGAATATTCTATTATACATGTAAAGGATGGTTCTTTTGATATTGAAATCATACAACTCTAAACAAAATGAGTATTAAAAACATCTCTATAATACTACTTACATTCTTATTTTTTACGAATATTACTGCACAAGATTCAACATATGTAAAAAGTAAAACTAAAGCCAAAGAAAAAGCTTGGTATATTCCCGATTATGTCAAGATGCAGTTTGCAGGCAATTTAGGACTTCTATCTGTTGGAGCAGGTTACGAAGTTATCAATAATGTTTTGTATTCAGAATTATTATACGGGTTTGTACCAAAATCGATATCAAATGCAGAAAGTATTCACTTGATAAGTATTAAAAATACATTTCCGATTTTCACCAAACAAATTGGTAATTTTACACTCTCTCCAATTGCTGGTTTTACGACCAGTATAGAAACAGGCAATAACTCATTTCTTACACTTCCTGATAAATATCCAAAAGGCTACTATTTTCCGAGCGCTATCCATTTTACACTATTTGTAGGAGCTCAAGTACATAAAGAATTTAAAAATCAGAAAATCTTTAAAGGAGCTGATCTTTATTTAGAAGTTGGCACGGTAGAAACTTATTTATTCTTTGCACTATCAACTAAAGAAGTTACTTTTAATGATGTGTTTAGTTCGGCAATTGGCATAAATTTCTATTTTTAATTTGGTATTGTTTTGCCAAAAAAGTAGAAGGCATATAATTATTCTAAAATAGTAGCCAGTTATCTAAAACTTCTAAACTTAAAGATATAATTTAACTAACTGCCTATTATTTTTTAAAATACATAATCTTTGTAGTTTTATGAAATCTCCAATCTAAAGTGTTTTGATCAAATAACAAAAGGCTTAAAAGTAACGGGGATTAGATGACCTTATATAAAAATCAGCTACATGAGCGCAAGCAATTAAAGTTCGTGCTTTTTTTAATACATTTATAGTATCCGAAAATACTGAAGTTATACAAAAACAACTTTTTATTTATAAATACCTCGGCGAACCTAGCTAAAAATTAATAATTATCGAGCACAGCAGAACCTCCAAGCTCTTTCTCTTCAATCAATTTTAAAGTCAATTTATTAAACCTGATAAATAACAACACAGAGGCTGTTGTTAATCCTGCCAATAAACCAAGCCAAATTCCAAAACTTCCATACATTTCTTCTTTTCCTAAAAAATAAGAAACAGGAAAACCAACCACCCAATAAGATATAAAAGTAAGTATTGTAGGTACTTTCACATCTTGTAAACCACGCAATGCACCTAAAAAAACAACCTGAATACTATCTGAAATCTGAAAAAATGCTGCTGCTAATAATAAATCAGAAGCAATAGAAACTACTTCCATATTGTCTATGTAATTATCAGTATCGTTTAAATCTATATAAATATTAGGTAAACTTTTATGAAAAATAAAAAATATAACTGCGAAGAAGATGGCTAGTAAAATTCCTAATAAAAAAATAGAAAAAGCGATTCTACGCAACTCTCTATAATTCTGTAATCCTTTTTGATTCCCCACTCTAATCATAGAAGCAACACTTAAACCCATTGCTACCATAAAAGTCATAGAAGATAAATTCAATGCGATTTGATTTGCTGCTTGTGGATTTTTACCCAACAAACCACTTAACCAAATGGCAGCTGTAAAAATGGCTACTTCAAAAAACATTTGCATGGCAGTTAAAGAACCTAAATTGATGATTTTTTTAAGCATCAAACGATCTAAAACGAAGAGTTTTATATTTCTAACGATTTCTTTAGAACGTTCTTTGTATCGTAATAAAGTCCATAAATAAATTACCATAATAATACGTGAAGCCAAAGTACCATATGCTGCACCAACGATGCCCATTTCTGGAAATCCGAATTTACCAAAAATTAAAACATAGTTAAAAATTACGTTTATAATATTCGCAAGTAAAGTGGCGTACATCGGATATTTAGTCATGGACATTCCATCACTAAATTGTTTTATAGCCTGAAAAACAACCAACGGAATCAATGAAAAAGCCACCAAATCTAAATACGGAATTGCCAATTCTACCACTTCTTCGGGTTGTTGCATAAAGTACATTAATGGCTTTGAATAGAAAACTAATAAGAATAGTAAAATTCCGATTGTGGTGCATAAAAACAACCCATGTTTATAGGCCGATTTTGCTTGTTGCAAGTTATTAGATGAATCTGCTTCTGCAACTAAAGGCGTAATTGCCGTGGAAAAACCGATACCAATAGACATGGCAATAAACATAAAACTGTTTCCTAAAGAAACTGCTGCTAATTCTGCGGTTCCTAATTGACCCACCATAATATTATCAACAAAACTAACAAAAGTATGCCCTAACATTCCTAACATTACAGGCGCTGCAAGCTTCCAGTTGTACTTAAATTCTGAGGTGTATTGCGTAATATTCACTTTTAATAAGTTTTCAGGTTGCGAAGATACTGAATAAAGGATCTTTTAAAACCTATATTTCTTAAAGTAAAATCATAAAACTATTTGTTTAATTTTAGCTTCCATGTGGAAAAAATAAAACTCTTTATTTAGGTTCCCGTTTCCCAAAGAATGAGAATTTCAGAAGAAACTTGTATAAAGCTCAGATATGAGTTTTTTTTCGAATGAAATAAATGTTTTTCAATAAGAAATCTACTCTCTTAAAGGATGAAGATTCGATAAAAAACTGTATTTTTGGTATCCTAAAAAACAAATACAAATGGCAAATATCACCTTAAAAGGAAACGCAATTAACACAATTGGAAACTTACCAAAAGTTGGCACCAAAGCACCAAATTTCACTTTAACTGCGGTTGATTTATCACAAAAAAGCTTAGCTGATTTTTCAGGTAAAAATATTATTTTAAACATATTTCCTAGTGTAGACACTGGCACTTGTGCTATGTCTGTAAGAGAATTTAACAAAAATGCTTCAGAGTTAAAAAACACAGTTGTTTTATGTATTTCTAAAGATTTACCATTTGCACAAGCTCGTTTTTGTGCCGCAGAAGATCTTGACAATGTAATCATGTTATCAGATTTTACCACGGGTAGTTTTGGTCAAGATTATGAACTTCAAATTACAAACGGACCATTGGCACATTTGCACTCAAGAGTTATTGTTATACTTGATGAAAATGGTACAATTAAATATACTGAACAAGTTTCTGAAATTGCTGATGAACCAAATTACCTAGCAGCTTTAAAAGCTATTTAAAATGAAAAATCCTAAAGATGGTTTTATAAGAGGTAGAATGCGAAGTTTAAAATTTGCTTTTAAAGGCTTATGGATTTTAGTTTCTACTGAAGATAGCATTAAAGCGCAGTTATTTTTTGCCTTGATTGCTACTGTCTTAGGTTTTTATTTTGATATTGCAGCCATGGAATGGGCAGTGCAGTTTTTATCTATTGGTTTAGTACTGGTGGCGGAAGCAGCAAACTCTGCTATTGAAGAGGTTGCTGATTTTATTCATCCAGAATTTCACATAAAAATAGGATTAATTAAAGATATTGCTGCGGGTGCGCCCACATTTGCAGCTTTAATTTCTTTGATTGTTGCAGGTATAATTTACATTCCTAAAATCACTTTGTTATTTTAAGTAAAAATGTATATTTACTGAACAAAATAGACTCTAATTTTTAATGACTACTAAGAAACAAATCCTAAAAAAAACAACCGCTATTAAGGAAGAAAAATCAAATATTATTTCTTCTTTAAAAACAAGACAAGCACAAACCATTCTTGGTTTATTCTTAATGTTGTTTTCTCTTTTCTTGTGTATCGCTTTTATTTCATTTTTCTTCAGTTGGCAAGAAGACCAAAGTGGCTTGCAAAAATTAGCTGATAAAACGGTTGAAAGCAAGAACTTATTGGGGAAAATTGGCGCTAGTTTAAGTAATTTTTTTATCTATAAAGGTTTTGGTTTAGCCGCATTTACAATTGCTTTTCAGTTTTTTTTATCTGGATTTTATATTTTGATACAAAAAAAAATTTCTAGAATAATTATTTCTTGGAATTGGGGCCTACTAATCATGTTATGGATTTCTATTTCTTTCGGTTTCTTAAAGAATAAATATGCTGTTTTATCTGGTGTCATAGGTTTTGAAATAAATGAATATACACAGACTTTTATTGGTAAAACAGGCCTAATTCTTGTTTTAGCTTTTTTATTCATCACTTATTTAATAATTCGCCACAAGGTGACTTTAGATGCTTTTATTGAAAGTATCAAGCAAAAAAGAATAGAAAGAAAAGTAAAAGAATTACTGGATGCCAAAAATGCACCCGAAGAAAAAGGTACAGTAGAAGAAAAAGAACAATTACAAAAACCTTCTGCTAAAATTTCGAACCGAATAGAGGAAGAACATAAAACAAAATCAGAATTTGAGTTACCATTAGAAAATTTAAAACCTACTATTTCCAAACATTCTGATACAACAAAAGACAAGGAAGAAATTACCTTAAAAATTGAAAGAAAAATTACTCCAGAATTACAAGTAGAAGAAACTGTAGCGGATATTAATGATATGGGAATTGATATTGCTGTTGGTAGAGAAGAAGAACATTCTACAGAAAACTTATCCAATAAACTTTTAAAAGATTTTGGTGAGTTCGATCCTACTTTAGAATTATCAAATTATCGTTTCCCTACCTTTAATTTATTAAAACAATACAACGAAAGCATTTCTATTGACCCTGAAGAATTAGAAGCGAATAAAAACAGAATTGTAGAAACCTTAAAGAATTATAAAATTGGTATTGCAGAAATAAAAGCAACTGTTGGCCCTACAATTACTTTGTATGAAATTGTTCCAGAAGCAGGAATTAGAATCTCAAAAATAAAAAATTTAGAAGATGATATTGCCTTGTCTTTATCCGCTTTAGGAATTAGAATTATTGCACCAATTCCTGGAAAAGGAACCATTGGAATTGAAGTTCCCAATAAAAAATCGACCGTTGTTTCGATGCATTCAGCAATTGCATCCAAGAAATTTCAAGAATCTCAAATGGAATTGCCGATTGCATTAGGAAAAACAATTTCTAACGAAACATTTGTAGTGGACCTTGCTAAAATGCCCCACTTATTAATGGCGGGTGCAACAGGTCAGGGAAAATCTGTTGGTTTAAATGCGGTTTTAACATCACTTTTGTATAAAAAACATCCTGCAGAAGTTAAGTTTATTTTGGTAGATCCAAAGAAAGTAGAATTGACCTTATTTAATAAAATTGAGCGTCATTATTTAGCCAAATTACCAGGGGCAGAAGAAGCTATTATTACAGATACAACCAAAGTTGTGCATACCTTAAACTCTTTGTGTATAGAAATGGATAATCGGTACGACTTGCTAAAAAATGCAATGGTGCGTAATATCAAGGAGTATAATGTAAAGTTTAAGCAACGTAAACTGAATCCGAATGACGGACATCAATTTTTACCCTATATTGTTCTAGTTATTGATGAATTTGCCGATTTAATTATGACCGCTGGTAAAGAAGTAGAAACACCAATTGCACGTTTAGCGCAGTTAGCCAGAGCTATCGGAATTCATTTAATTGTAGCAACACAAAGGCCTTCTGTGAATGTAATTACAGGTATTATTAAAGCCAATTTTCCTGCAAGAATTGCCTTTAGAGTGACTTCAAAGATAGACTCTAGAACTATTTTAGACGCTGGTGGGGCAGATCAGCTAATTGGTCGTGGTGATTTATTGTACACTAATGGAAACGAGATAAAAAGAATTCAGTGTGCTTTTGTAGACACACCAGAAGTTGAAAAAATTACTGATTTTATTGGTTCTCAAAAAGCCTATGCAGATGCTTATTTACTGCCAGAATATATAGATGATGAAAATGGCACAAGTATTGATATTGATATTTCTGACAGAGACAAATTATTTAATGATGCTGCAGAAATTATTGTAACAGCGCAGCAAGGTTCTGCCTCTTTATTGCAAAGAAAATTAAAATTAGGATATAATAGAGCTGGAAGATTGATCGATCAATTAGAAGCGGCTGGTATTGTTGGCGGATTTGAAGGTAGCAAAGCAAGACAAGTTTTAGTTGCTGATTTCTTAGCTCTAGAACAATTACTAGAAAACGAAAAGCGCAAATAACATCTTGTATTTAGCAGGGTGATAATGATAAAAACATGAAAAAAATAACAATTTTATTTTTAAGTTTATTTTTAACGAGTAGCACATTTTCCCAAAGCTCAAAAGAAGCAAAATTTTTGTTAGATGAAGTTTCTACAAAAATGAGTGCCTACACAAATATGTATTTAGGTTTTAGCCAAACTTTAACCAATGAAGATGCAGGCATCATGGAAGGAGATGAACCACCAATAAGAGGCGAGATTAATTTACAAGAAGAAAAATACAGCTTAAATTATTTAGGAAATAAATTTATTTTTGATGGTAAAAAACTATATGTAATTAATAATGATGAAAAAGAAATATCAATTACTGATGGAGATTTAGAAGGAGATGATGGCTTTATTTATCCGTCTAAATTATTAACTTTTTATAAAGAAGGTTATAATTTTGAAATGGGAAATTTAAAAAACATGAATGGTAGAAAAATTCAGTTTGTAACGCTAAACCCTATAGATAGTAATTCTGATATTGTAAAAGTAGAATTGGGTATCGATGCAAAAACAAAGCATATTTATAAGCTAATTCAAACAGGTTCTAACGGATCTAAAACTAGTTTTACTATCACAACATTTAAAAGTAATCAGCAATTATCAGAAAACTTTTTTAAGTTTGATAAACAAAAATATTTAAGTCAAAAATACACCATTGATTAATTATTTCAATAGCAGAAAATTAGTAGCATTTTGTTTTTTAAGAGGCTAATTTTATTTTTTTATGAAAATTTTAGATAGATACATCTTAAAGAGTTTTTTAGCACCTTTTATAGCTACGTTTCTAATTGTACTTTTTGTTTTGGTAATGCAGGCTTTGTGGCAGGCATTCGAAAACATTGCAGGCAAAGGAATTAGCATCATCTTTATACTAAAATTCTTGTACTACACTACTTTAATGATTATGCCGCAAGCACTTCCCATTGGCGTGTTATTGTCATCGATTATGGCGCTGGGTAATTTGGGTGAAAATTATGAATTTGCCGCTGCAAAATCTGCAGGAGTTTCTCTACAACGTTTGGTAAGACCAATAGGTATTTTAGCAATCGCTTTAAGTGGTCTTAACTTCTTGTTTCTTAATAATATTTTTCCCTACGCTAATTTAAAACAGAAAAATCTATATTTAAATATTAAAAAGAAAAAACCTGCCATGGCATTAGTTCCGGGTAGTTTTAATGCAGATATCCCTGGATATCAGATTAAATTTGATGAAAAATACGGTGAAGACGAAAACCTTTTAAAGAAAGTTTTAATCTATGACTTAAAAGGAAATAGAGGAAATCAAAAAGTAATTACAGCAGAAAGAGGCAAAATTGTTAGTCAAGAAGGTAGCCGATATATGACCTTTATTTTATATGATGGCAATTATTATGAAGAACACGTAAAATCTGCAAGAACGACACTTAAAAGAAAAAAAATGGCAGCTTCTAGTGCCACTTTTAAAGAATATGAATTTAATATTGATATTGGTGATGCGCTCGATAATGGATCATTAGACTCTATAAATGTATCGGGTAGCCCAATGATGTTTACTTTAGAGCATATTCACGACACCATACCGAAACTAAAAAACAAGTATGATGAAATTTTGGAATTAAAAGCTAAAAACATATTCATAAGCACACAAGCTAAAGAATTATATGAATATCCCGATTCTTTAAAAAACGACAAACTAGAAAGCATTCCACTTGATAATTTTGAGCTGCGAGAAAAAATCACCATTCTAAATGCAGCAATTACAAAAACGAGCAGAGTTGGAAGTTCTCTTAAAAATAGCACCTCTTCCATTAAATGGCATAGAAAGGTGCTAAACTTTTACGACACAGAATATTATAATAGGATGGCCTTTTCCTTATCTTGTATCATTTTATTTTTTATTGGTGCCCCATTGGGCTCTATTATTAGAAAAGGAGGATTTGGTATGCCCATGATATTGGCAATTGCTGTTTATGTAATCTATTTCTTTGCAAATACATTTGGTAAAAACCTGGCAGAAGAAAGTTCAATTAGCGCATTTTTAGGTTCTTGGATTTCAGCAATTATAATGATACCCTTTGCAATTCTTTTAACAAGAAGAGCTACGAAAGACAAAGGAATATTTAATTTAGATTCATTTTTACAACCTATTATCAATTTATTTAAAAAAATATCACCAAAAAAAAGGGATAACGTATGACCGCAATAAATCAACAAAAAAGCACGCAATTAAATACCATAGAAGAAGCAATTAACGATATTAGAAATGGTAAAATTATAATTGTTGTTGATGATGAAAATCGTGAAAATGAAGGAGATTTTTTAGCTGCGGCGGAAAAAACAACTCCAGAAATGATCAACTTTATGGCAACGCATGGTCGTGGATTAATTTGCGCGCCTTTAACTGAAAAACGCTGTAAACAATTAGAGCTAGGAATGATGGTAGACAACAACACAGATCCTATGGAAACTGGGTTTACCGTTTCTGTAGATTTACGCGGCAAAGGTGTAACTACTGGCATTTCTGCTTCAGACAGAGCGCTAACCGTAAAAGCTTTAATCCATAAAGACACAAAACCTTTTGATTTGGCGAGACCTGGACATATTTTTCCTTTAAAAGCAAAAGAGGGTGGTGTATTAAGAAGAACAGGGCATACAGAGGCTGCTATTGATTTTGCACGTTTAGCAGGTTTAGAACCTGCAGGTGTTATTGTTGAAATTATGAATGAAGATGGATCCATGGCACGTTTACCTCAACTTATAAAAGTGGCTGAAAAGTTTGATATCAAAATTGTATCAATAGAAGATTTAGTTGCTTACAGAATGGAACATGATTCTTTAATTGAAAAGAAAGAAGATTTTGAAATTGAAACACGTTTTGGTAAGTTTAGACTTAGAGCATATCAACAAACGACCAATGATCAAATTCATATTGCGTTAACGAAAGGATCTTGGACCCATGAAGATAGTGTTTTAACACGAATAAATTCTACATTAGTAAACAATGACATTCTAGGAACGCTCACCAATAATGCTGACAAAAAACTTGATCAAATGTTTCAAGTAATCAATGAAGAAGGAAAAGGAGCCATTTTGTTTATCAATCAACAATATCAATCTAAAAATTTATTAAGCAGATTGTTTTTATTAAAAGAAAATCAGAAAAAAGGTGTTTTAAAAGCACCTGCAATGACGATGGATCAAAGAGATTTTGGAATTGGCGCCCAAATTTTACATGATTTAAACATCAGTAAATTAAAATTAGTGACCAATACACAACAAACGAAAAGAGTGGGCATGATTGGGTATGGTTTAGAAATTGTTGAATATGTAGCGTTTTAAATTATTTCATAAAGATACGGCAAGCAATTAAAGAAGTTCGGCATATTTTTTTAAACATAGGTTGCACAAATTTTCAGGGATGCTTATTCCTAAATTGTTGAATATATATATATATATATATATATGCTTAAAGTTGAAACATAAAATAATAATTCCCTAACGAAGCTAAACCTTTCTCTTTGGGAAACGTATCAAAGATAAAGTGCCGCTTCACTCTTTAATTCCGAAGGTTTAGCGTTTTGCTTAAATAATCTTGCCGGATATTTTCCTTTTAAATATATTTCATTACCTAAAACTTCCAACCAAGAACCTTCTCGCAGACCTAAAACAGGAGTTTCGTTAAAAACATGAAACTCTTTAATTCTTGTTTCTCTCGTTTCTCCTTTATGCGTTGAACCAATAATAGGATCTAAATAATGCGCATTGATATTAAAAGAAAGGCAACCCAATGTTGCAAAACTAGGCGGATATACAATTGGCATGTCATTGGTGTTTTTCATATTAACACCACAAATATTGCTCCCGGCACTTGCACCCAAATAAGGTATTCCGTTTTCTATAACTTTTTTTAAAGTAGATAAAATATCATTTTCATATAGCTGATTTACCAACTCAAAAGTGTTTCCTCCTCCTGTAAAAATAGCCTCTGCACTTTGTAAAGCCTCTTTTGGGTTTTTAAATTGATGAATTCCTTGAACATCTATATGAGCTGTAGCAAATGCTTTTTTTACGATTTGAGTATATTCATCGTAAGAAATTCCGCTGGGTCTGGCATATGGAATAAATAGAATTGTTTTTATATCCGCAAAAAAAACTTTTAATGTTGGCAGTAAATATTCTAAATATCCGCTGCCATGAATTGTTGATGTGCTTGCAATAATCATTTTTCTCATACCTCAAAAATAAATCAAATTTTTGAAACCTGATTTCTTAAAAGTATCATAAAACACATACTACTTTCATCGATTAACAAAAGTTTACGATTCTTTTAATAGAATTTTAAGAGAGCTACCTACTTTCTTTGTTAAAATGAAAAATCTACCACTACTCTTTTCTATTCTTTTTGCGATGATTCTTACAAGTCAAGAAAAAAGAAAAGTAATTACTGGACAAGTAAATTTTAATCATGCTGTTATTTCTGATGTGCATGTTGTAAATAAAAACTCAAACCAAGGAACGATTACAACTGATTTAGGATTTTTCGAAATTCCTGTTTTTATTGGCGATACGCTAGAATTTTCTCATATTAATCTAGAAAAACAAGAAATGATTGTTACAAAAAGTAACATCTCTCAAAAAAAAATTGAAATAGATCTTCAAGAAAAAACATACGCTTTAGAGGAAATAATAGTAGAAAAACCAAGAAGTATTTTTTATGTAGATCCAGAAATAATGCCGCCCCCAATTGTGAATGCAATCACATTAAATTTACCTTATGCAATTACAAAGGCAAAAAAAAATGAAACTATTTTAAGTATAAGATCAGGTGCGGTTATAAGTTTAGACAATTTAATCAACTCAATAAACGGAACTAATAAACGGAGAAAAAAATTACAAAAAATCATTTTAGAGGACACTATACTCTCTAAAATAAGAAAGCAATACACAGATGATTTTTTTATCACAGATTTGCAAATCAAACAAGAAAACATCAATTTATTTTTAAATTATTGTTTTAAAAAAAAAATCATTTCACATTTTAATAAAAAAAACAATTTAAAGTTAACCAGAATTTTAATGGTTGAGAGCGAGACTTTTCTTCAAAATAATACAACCAAAGTTGGTCTATTGGATAAAAATTAAGGTTTTTAACTCAAGTTTTTAAATCCATTCTTTGATTTCTAGATATAAAAATCGTAATTTGTATAGATTAAAAAATGCTATGAAAAAAAAATTACTTCTTCTTCTATTCCTATTTACATTATCTAAAGTTACTTTTTCTCAAGAAAAAAGAAAAATAATTATTGGTAAAGTTATAGATTCTATTAGTATTATTAAGAATGCAAACATCATCAACCTAAAAACAAAACAAGGTACTTTTTCTAGTGAGCAAGGTTCATTTAGAATCTTTGTTTCTAAAGGCGATTCTTTAAGTATTTCTTCTGTGCAGCATAGCCCTAAAATAATAATAATTACAGAACGTATTTTGGAACAGAAAAATATCAAAGTAATCTTAAAAGCCGCAACGTATACTTTGGCAGAGTTTGAGTTAAAAAGACATAACTTAATGGGTAGATTGGGCATTGACATTAAAGAGGTGCCAAGAAATGTGCAAGACTCTTTATTAAGAAATATTCTAGATTTCTCAAATATAGATTTTAGTATAAATGATTTTGAAATTGATGCCATTGACTTGGTAAGACCACCAATTGTAAATACAATGGCTGGAGCCATAGGAATGATTGGCGGAGGATCTGGCGTAGTAATTCCTTTTAAATATTCTGAACGTTTATGGGCTTTGAGAAGAAATTTAGCACAAAAGAAAGCCTTTCCTTATAAAATCTTATCAGAACTAGGAGAAAAATTTTTCTTTGATGAATTAAAAATTCCTCTTGATAAATATTTTCATTTTTTAGAATATTGTAATCCTTTAAATATTGAAAATTTACATAAAGACGGAAAATTATTAGAATTGATAAAAATATTAAGAACTGAAAGTCTCTCTTACCATAAAATTATAAAAGGTTGAAAAAAATACTCTTTGCCATATTTATAATTTCTCTATCTACCGCTATCTTTTCTCAAGAAAAAAGAAAAATAATTACAGGAAAAGTACAAGATTCTTCGGGCGTTATTAAAAATGCCAACATCATCAACTTTAAAACAAAGCAAGGTACTTTTTCTAGTGAGCAAGGTTTATTTAGAATCTTTGTTTCTAAAGGCGATTCTTTAAGTGTTTCTTCTGTGCAGCATAGCCCTAAAATAATAATAATTACAGAACCTATTATAGCTCAGAAAAATATCAAAGTAATCTTAAAAGCGGCAACGTATACGTTGGCAGAATTTGAATTAAAAAGACATAATTTAATGGGTAGATTGAGCATTGACAGTAAATATGTGCCAAGAAATGTGCAAGACTCTTTGTTAAAAAATGTGATGGATTTCTCTAATGTTGATTTTAGCCAAATAGATTTTGAAATTGATGCCATCGAAAAAGAAAGACCACCAGAAGTAAACACTATGACAGGAATCATACCTATGATAGCTGGTGTTACAATTGTGATACCATTTCAAAGTTCTGCAAAACTTTGGGCTTTGCGAAAAGATTTAGCCCAAAAGAAAGCCTTTCCTTATAAAATTTTATCAGAATTAGGAGAGAAATTTTTCTTTGATGAATTAAAAATCCCTCTTGATAGGTATTTTCATTTTTTAGAATATTGTAATCCTTTAAATATTGAAACTTTGCATAAAGATGGAAAATTATTAGAAGTCATAAAAATCTTAAAAACTGAAAGCATCTCTTACCATAAAATCATAAAAAAAGAGTAATTTGGAGCCATATTCGATTTTACCAACTATATGAAATTCAATAAAATATTTTTACTATTATTTATTACACCAATTTTATCCTTCACTGCACACAAGTATTACTTGAGTTTAACGCAGATAAATTATAAAAGTGAAGCAAAGTCGATTCAAATTATTATTAATGTTTTCATGGATGATATAGAAGTGGCTTTAAACAGCGATTACACTATTGATTTACAGCTTACCACAAAAAAGGAATTAAAAAATAACGATGACTATTTTGAAAAATACCTTAAAGAAAAATTAGATTTTAAAGTAAACGGTATTCACAAAAATTTTAATTACATAGGCAAAGAATACGATGGAGACCTCGTTTATTTTTATCTAGAAATAGAAAACATCAATCAAGTTGATACGATATATATTATAAATAACATCCTTACAAAACACTTCCCTAATCAACAGAATTTAGTAAAATCTAAAGTGGGCAAGAAACACAAAAGTGTTTTATTAACTAAAGATAAAAATTCTGAAAAATTAACATATCACTAATAATTACGAACCACTAAACTAAAATTAAATATTCATGAAAAAAATCGGACTTTTACTGTTATCTCTGGTTTTTGTTGCAAATTCTTTTGCTCAAAAAACAAAACAAGGACACACAAATCAAAATAAGTTTAAACAATTAAAACAAGAATTACCAACACCAAACGGAGAGAGAACTGCCTCTGGTGCGCCAGGTAAAGATTACACACAACAAAAGGTAGATTATTTAATGGACATCACTTTAGATGATGATAATACCAAGATTACTGGATCAGAAATGATTACCTATCATAATAATTCTCCTGATGATCTGGCTTATTTATGGGTGCAACTAGACCAAAACATGAGAGCTTCAGATTCTAAAACACCAGATATTCAACCAAATAAAGTTCCCTCAAAATTAAGCAAAAGTAGGTTTGAAAGAGCGTATCCAGAAACTGCTTTTGATGGTGGCTTTAAAATTATGAGCGTTACTAATAAAGATGGTAGTAAATTATCGCATACAATCAATCAAACCATGATGCGCATCAATTTACCAAAACCATTGGCTTCTGG
>TARA_B110000967_G_scaffold209137_1_pt1 | contig 23261 bp, 25 predicted proteins | sample TARA_B110000967 | Tara Oceans TARA_B110000967 (sample SAMEA4397903) | marine metagenome | biome: Polar Biome; feature: [DCM] deep chlorophyll maximum layer (ENVO:01000326); material: water (ENVO:00002006), including particulate matter (ENVO:01000060) such as... | depth 35 m
CATTTTTTGATACCCTTCCAAAAGACTTTCTCCTGTTGCAGCGGCATACCTTGGGCCAAATTGAAAAAAGGGGTACTTACAGAAGTGGGCCAAAAGGAGCGCCCAGACCAAACCGAAACCGAAATCTGCTCCGGCTTTTGTTGATTGTACCAGGTGAGAAACCCCAATAGCAGCTCCTGCAAACAACAATCCAGGACCTAATTTTTTTATGAATTTGAACATGTTTTGAGTGTGTAAAGGGGGCTAAGAAAGTTTTGTGAAAAGGGACTGAAGTATTTGTTAATACGCTTGTTTTGAAGGATGTATTTTAATTTAAAGAATTTGAGTTTTGGATGATTTCTGCGAGGAGTTTTTTCGCTCTCAGAAGTTTGACTTTGACATTGTTGATGGGCTCATTTAGTTCCGCTGCAATTTCTTTGTAAGTCAATTCTTGAAAATATCTTAAATGGATTACTTTTTGGTAGTGAGGTTTCAAGAGTTTGATATGCGCGAGCAATTGCGAAAGATTTTGTTCGATGATCAATTGGTCTTCTGGAGAAGGTGCATCATCGGTGATGTCTTGTGTATAATTGAAAACAGGATCGATTGTTAACAACTCTTTTTTTGTTTTTCTCAATTCATCAATCTGAAGATTTTTAGAAATGGATAGCAGCCAAGTTTTAAAATTGTAGGAGTCCTTGTACAAGTCAATCTTGTCAAATGCTCTTGAGAAAGTTTGAATGGTGATGTCCTCCGCTTTATTTTCATCATTGGTTTTGGAAAATTGAAATCGGTAGATGTCATTCCAATAATGATTGAGTAATGCTTTGAAAGCCGCTTGTTTGCCCTGTTTTGCCTCTGCTATATAAAACTGAATTGATTCTGTCATGTTGTTTTTAAATTGCAGGCGAGCCAATATAAATAGGGTTTAAAAAAAAGTAACGTCTTTAAAAATAGGTGTAATTTTTTTAAAAACACAAAAAATGTTTTTAAAAAAAAATCGTGAATTTAATATAGCAGGAAGCGAATGGGAAGAAGAGGCATTGTTATATCTAAGAAGGGTTATCGATCAATGATGATGATGTTACTTTTTCTCGCAGTCTTCCGGCATTTTTCCGCAAAAGCCACAAGGCTCTCCCTTTTCATTGAAATTGCTGTTTTGACTGGCGCAAGTCCCAGAGAACTCTCCGTCTTTTTTTGCCCAAATTTTAATAGCAATACCCGCAAATCCGAGTGCCAACAGGACAAAAGTAATTAGAAGAAGCTTCATGAGGAAAGTTGTTTTTGAGTTGCAAAGATAGACAAAACAGAAAAAATAAAATTCAAACAACACAAAATCTTTGCAATTGATGGAAATAGTTGACCAAAACCTACCCAATCCAACTCAACTCAACTCAACTCAACTCAACTTTCTCAGGTGAGTATCTGCACATGTATAAAATCACACAATTGTTTCTTTAAGAAATTTAGTGACAAGTTTTTAGAGCGTTATTTTCTTTTGTTTATTTTTTTTAAGGTGTTTTTTTAAAACAACATAGAGCTCTTTTTTGAGTTTTCGATTTCTTTCTTTCAACGTGTTTGTTTGAATGGCCAAGTCAAAATGTTTGTTTCGATAAGTTTCGTGTTCATTGGGAACTTTAATGTCGTCCAACAGTTCTTGAAGTCGGTTTCTGTGAACCTGTAACAGTTGGAGAAGATCGGCTCCCATCTTTTGATTTTTTTTCAATAAGTCTACTATCTTTTGGCACTTGGCAATGTGTTCTTTGTCCAGAAAGGCCAGTGTGTTATCGAGAATCAAATCTTCAAAAAAAAGTTCTACGTCTGCAATGAATTTCAATTCGGAGATCCAACTACTGGTTGCTTGATGCATCTCTAAGGTTCCTATTTTTATCTCTTTTGTTTTCATTTTGTCTGTGGTTTTTATGACAGCTCATTTTTTGTGACAAACACAAATTTCAAGTCTGTTTGTGGGTTGATGGATCTTCAATCAACTTATTTCAATCTGTTTTTTAGGGATTGTTTTTGCAGCCTCCTCTTTTGCCAATTGCAACTGCAAAATTCCTTTTTTGTAAGTCGCATTTACGTTGGCTTCCAAATCGGCATTGGCGGGAAGTTTGAGAGATCTTTTAAAAGAATTGTAGGAAAACTCTTTGCGTGTATAATTTCCTGCTGTTTCTTCTTCCTCTTGGGTTTTTTCTCCAGAAACATGTAGGATGTTTTCATCGAGTGTGATGTTAAAATCTTCTTTTGAAAACCCAGGAACGGCAAACTCAATTTCAAACAAATCTTCTTTTTCTTGAATGTTCATGGCTGGCAATATTCCGTTGTCAAATGTGAAATCATCATTGACAAACGGGTCGAAGCTCAGTAAGTTTTTAAACGCATCATTTCTCCACGGAAATAGAGCGTTTTGTGTATTGAATTTTAAAAGTGTCATGGCATATTTATTTAAGTTAAACGTCTGCGGATGCTCTAAAATAAAAGATGAAAAAAGCATATAAAATGATATATGTCAACATCTGTAAATTATTTTTTTTGAGGCAGGTGTTTTTAGTAGCGTTGCTTGGAATAATAATCACGGACCAATGCGATAATTTGGTTCTCCGTTATGTTGTCTATTTTTTGAACCTCATTTGTCTTATTAAACAACTCTTTGTAGTGTTCTTGCAATTCTTTTTTTAATTTGAAATTGGTTTCAGCTGGACCAAAAATCACCAATTCATCCGCATCTTTGATTTCAGTTACAATTGTTTTGAAATAGTTTTTAAGTTGTTTTTTTTCACGCTCAAGGTATTTGCTGTCGTGAACAACATCTTGTGGCCCCCCTTTGAGTCGAGTCCCAGCCCCACCTTTTACATGAAAATCATCCAAATTGGATGCAATGGTTTTGAATGGGTTTTGTTTGTTTGAAAGGTCTACAATATGTGCTTTTCGTTTGTCAATCCAGATACCAATTTGCTTCATGGGTTTGTGCTTTAGGTTTGTTGGTGTTTATGAATTAAGTTTCTTTCACTCCTTATAGTTTTTAGTCACTTTTACTGTTTTAGTACAGGCAAAACCAGCAGCGGTTTTTGTAAATGAAACCCAATTTGATGTATCAGAGAACCTGAAAATAATTTTTCAAAAAACGTGTGTTTGTAACGTAGCATAACGATCAGGTCTATCGGTGTATTTTTTTTAAAATTCTCAATAGTTTCTTCTGTGTTTTGGTTGTCAACATGGAGAAATAAGTGAGCAATGCCATGAAACAGCTTTTCAAGTTGCAATTTGTTTTCTTTTTGTTGGGTAGATAAATTGTACCCATAAGTGGCGTTTAAAATATGGATCATTGAGTGGTTGTTTGTGCCAATTTCCAAGAGTTCTTTGAGCGTTTCTTTTTGAAAGTTTACTTCGTAATTTGTTGGAAATAAGATTTTAACGAGCGGGGAGAAGGGGTGTTTTTGAGGGATTGCCAGGATCGGACACTTTGTTTTGTCTATTGCGTGAATGGTATTAGTGCCAAACAAAATCTTTTGAATCCCACTAGCTCCTTTGGTTCCCATCACAATCAACTCAATTGCATGTGCTTCCGTCAGCTTTTCGATTTCGGATTGTAGGGTGTTGAAAGATGAAATTGTTTCGAATCGATGTTTGTTATTTGGGTATTTTTCTAAAATCTTCTCCTTTGTTTTTTTGAGTCTATTTTGAGAGTTTTTACGTGTGATGTCCATCAGTTCTAAATCTCGTCTACTAGTAAGACTGAGCTCTGGATTGTAAAGTATAGGGGTGTATGTATGCACCAAATAAAACAAACAATCAGTCGTTTTATAGAGTTCTAAGGCGTAGCAAATGGAGTTCCATGAATTTTTAGAAAAGTCAGTAGGTAAAAGTATTTTTTTCATTTCAAATAACTGTTTTGTAGTTTTCTTTACAAACAAATAGGATTGTATGCAAAAGGAGCTTTTCAGTTTAATTTTTTTTTAAATCAATTTATGGGCCGGTATTTTGGTGGTTGTTAAAAGTGTGAACGTGAGACTTTTTTTGAGTTTGAAACCCTTCAAGGATTTTATTTTTGTTCTTCGCAAGAATGTTTTAAAATGAAATGGGGGGTTGCCCCCCCATTTCGTTGATTGTTCCAAAAAATTAATTCAGACATAGAAATCACCGACATTGTCAATAAACAAGAGTCGTTTCCTTCCATTTTGTCAGTTATTTTGGAACACCAACTGTGACCCTAAGATTCGCTTCAAAGGATCGAGTTTTGAGAGTATATATTATGTGTGATTTTTACTTTGTTTTGACACTGATGGGCTTTCTCCCTCATGGTTGCAGAACAGCTAGTATCGGTAACGATAGATGTCCAAAAGTGTTCAAAACTTTACAAGCAATTTTCAATGAACTAGAATTTTAGTCATTCAACCCTTGATTAAATATAATTAACAAATGTTAATAATGCAAAAAAAATAGCAATATTTTAAAAAATTATTTTCTACTATTGCCATACCAATTAGGATTTTTTGTCCTCTGTGCAAATACACGGTACAAAAAAACACCTTTATGACTAGCAAAAGGTGTTTCTTATGGTTATCGGGAAACTTTTTTTTAGAAAGAATACTTGTTTTCAGAGATCAATTTCGAGGCGATTAATTTTCGCAACGCTATTGCATCAGGATGGTTGTGGTATTTGGTGAAGCGTTTCAAGCCCATGAGCATCATTTGCTGATCGTCACCCTTGGGCAATGAAAAAATAGCCTCTTTTGCCTTGCTCGATATGATTTCTACGGCATTGAACAGGTTCAATTGAGCCATGGCAATTTGTGCTTTGCTATCTGCATCAGGAGCCTGTTGTACTCTTTTTTCTGTTTTCAAGAGCGTGGATTCTGCCAAATAAATTTCCATGATGATTTCTGCTATGCAAGAGACCAATTGTTGTTGCTTTTCGAGTTCCATGCCATGCGTTTCTACTGCCTTTCCGGCAATCATCAAGGCCACTTTCTTTAATTTTGCGACCATTGCATTTTCTTCAGAAAGGAAAACTGAATAGTCGGGCGTCTCAAACGCTGGAATGCCCATTAATTCCTGAGCTACCTCCATTGCTGGAGTCATCAAGTCTAGTTCCCCTTTCAAAGCCTTTTTGAGAAGCATGCCAACGGTCAACAGACGATTGATCTCATTTGTTCCCTCATAGATTCTGCCAATGCGCGCATCTCGCCAAGCAGCTTCCATGGGCGTTTCTTTGGAAAAGCCCATGCCTCCAAATATCTGTATGCCCTCATCGGTTACGTATTGTGCTGTTTCAGAGGCGTATACTTTTAAGATAGCACATTCGATGGCGTATTCTTCGACTCCTTTTAATTCTGCTTCTTGGTGTGATTTTCCGGCTGCAATAAATTCATCAATTTTGTTTTGAATGTCTTTTGCTGCCCGGTAACAACCCGATTCTGTCACATATGTTTTCGTAGCCATTTCTGCGAGTTTGTACTGAATGGCGCCAAAAGAGGAGATGGGTGTTTTGAATTGCTTCCGTTCGTTTGCGTATTTGATGGCTTCATTGTTGATCCTTCTACACGCATCCAAGCAGGCTGCAGCCAATTTGATGCGTCCTACATTCAATGAATTCAAGGCGATTTTAAAACCGGCAGCTCTTTCAGAAAGCATGTTTTCTATGGGGACTTTTGTATCGCTGAAAAAAACTTGTCTCGTTGAAGATGCTTTGATGCCTAATTTGTGTTCTTCCTCGCCCAAGAGAATACCGTTTGGAGTTTTTGAGTCGTATTCAACGATAAATGCAGTGATGTTTTTGTCCTCTTCAATTCGTGCAAAGACAATCATCAAGCTGCAAAACCCTGCATTTGAAATCCACATTTTTTGACCAGAAATCAGGTAATGCTTGCCATCTTCTGTCAGTGTTGCTTTTGTTTTTCCAGAGTTGGCATCACTTCCGGCTCCGGGTTCTGTAAGGCAATAAGAGCCAAACCATTCTCCAGAAGCCAACTTAGGAACGTATTTTTGTTTTTGGGCCTCAGTCCCATACAACAAAATAGGCATGGTTCCAATCCCTGTGTGAGCGCCGAAGGCAGTAGCCATTGAGCCCGAAGCACCAGAAATATAATCACAAACCAACATAGCCGAGACAAATCCCATGCCCATTCCTCCATAGACTTCTGGAACAGAAATACTCAGAAGCCCCATTTCTCCAGCTTTGACCATGATTTCTTCTGTAAAAGCATAGTCCCCTTCTTCAAAACGTTTTTTTTGTGGCCACACATCTCGGTCAATAAATTCTTGTACCGAGACTTTCATCATTCGTTGTTCCTCCGAAAAGTCTTCCGTGATAAAAACATCGGTTGCTTTTGTTTCTTTGGTTAAAAACTCACCTCCTTTTATTGTTTCCATAATAAGTTTTTTTAAGTTGAAAAAATAAAATTTATTTTAAAAATTCATAAATCCCTGCAGCACCTTGACCTGTTCCGACACACATGGTGACCATACCGTACTTGTTCTTTCGTCTTCTCATTTCGTTAAACAGTTGGACAGACAGTTTTGCGCCTGTACACCCAAGGGGATGGCCAAGAGAAATGGCACCTCCATTGACATTCACAATCTCTTGATTGATCTCTAAGGTCCGCATGACCGCTAAAGATTGAGAAGCAAATGCCTCATTCAATTCAATCAAATCGATGTCTTTGAGTTGCATGCCTGCTCGATCCAAAGCTTTTGGAATCGCTTTTACAGGACCAATTCCCATGATTTTTGGTGGTACACCCGCTACTGCAAAGGAAACCATCCGAGCAATGGGTTCTAAATTCAATTCCTTGACCATTTTTTCGCTCATGACTAATACAAATGCAGCACCGTCACTCATCTGTGATGAGTTTCCAGCTGTTACAGATCCACCATTCGAAAAAACAGGTTTTAGTTTGGACAGTGCTTCTATGGAAGTATTTCTTCTCGGTCCTTCATCCTTAGAAACGGTAAAATTCCGTTCTTGTTTTTTGCCTTCTTCGTTCATGAAAATTTCTTCCACCTCAATCGGAACAATGTCCTCTTTGAAAAGATCGTTGTCCAAGGCGTGCAAGGCTTTTTGATGGGAACGAAATGCAAATGCATCTTGGTCTTCCCGAGAAATCTTGTATTGCTTGGCAACCGCTTCTGCGGTCAATCCCATTCCCCAATAGTAATCTTCATGGCCTGCGGCAGTTGCTTTGTAATTGGGAACCGGTCTGTATCCTCCCATTGGGATGTAGCTCATGCTTTCGACACCACCGGCCAAAATACAATCTGCCATGCCCGCTTGAATTTTTGCGGCCGCAATGCTAATTGTTTCCAAACCAGAAGCACAATAACGGTTGACTGTCATTCCAGCAACGGTATCGATTTTCAAGCCCATCAAAGAAATTAAACGGCCAATATTCAGTCCTTGTTCTGCTTCCGGCATGGCATTTCCGACAATTACATCGTCGATGCGAGATTTGTCCAATGCTGGCACATTTTTCAACAGGTATTCGATGGTTTCTGCTGCCAATTCGTCCGGTCTTTTGAATCGAAAAACCCCCTTGGGAGCTTTCCCAACAGCAGTTCTGTATCCTTGTATGATGTAAGCAGTTGTGTTCATGTACGTTTTTTTTAGGGATGTTTTTTGTTCAATAGCTCATTTGTGAAAAATCTAATTCCTCAAAGGTTTTCCTGTCTTCAAGGTGTGTTGTATGCGTTCCAAGGTTTTGCGTTCTGTCAACAAGGACAAAATGGCCTCTCGTTCTAAGTCTAACAGGTACTGTTCAGAAACAAACGTCGGTTCGGACAAATCTCCTCCGGCCATGATGTAGCCCAATTTATTGGCGATTTTTTTGTCGTGTTCGGACGCGTACTGTCCTTTTTGAAGGCTGTCGGTTCCAACTTGAAACATGCCCAGAGCTTGTTGTCCAAGGACTTTTACCTTTTTCCGAATGGGTTGTGTGTAACCGTCTTCTAACATCTGAAGTGCATAGCGCTTTGCAGTGGCGATCTGTCGGGCAGCGTTGACCACAACCAAATCTTTGCCCTCTTGGTAATACCCGAGGTCAAAAGCTTCGTGTGCGGAAGTAGCCACCTTTGCCATGGCGATGTTGATGAAGCTATCGCGCAGTCGGTTTAGCTTGACATCGTCTTTTAAAAACGCCTCGGAGGCACGCATCGTCATTTCTTTGGTTCCTGCACCTGCAGGAATGATGCCCACTCCAAACTCTACGAGTCCTGTATAGGTTTCTGCGGAGGCAATCACTTTGTCTACGTGCAAGCTCATCTCACAAGCACCTCCAAGAGTCATTCCTCTTGGCGTGAGCAATGTAGGAACGGAAGAATAACGCAAACGCATCACTGTATCTTGAAACAATTTTGTCGCTCGATTCAATTCGTCGTATTCCTGTTCAACAGCCAGTAAAAAAGCCATGGCTAAGTTGGCACCCACAGAAAAATTAGCTGCTTGATTTCCTAAGATGACCGCTTCGTATTCTTGCTCAGCCAAATCGATGCCTTTGTTAATGGCTTCTAGCACTCCGCCTCCAATCGAATTCATCTTGGATTGAAATTCGACGTTCAATACCCCGTCGCCAAGATGTTGTATCGCTGCTTCCTCGTTGGACCAAATGGTGGTGGTTTTCCGAATGTTGTTAAGGATTAGGAAGCTTTCTTGTCCGGGTACTTTGAGGTTGGATTTTGTGGCGATGTCGTGGTAGTAGGAAGCCCCTTCTTGAATTGTGTAAAAGGAAGTTTGGCCTTTTGCAAGCATCTCATTCACCCAGTTGTTCAAACTGAGATTTTCAGATTCGATGAGTTCGATTCCTTTTTCGATGCCGATAGCGTCCCAAATTTCAAAAGGACCGTGTTCCCAGCCAAATCCAGCTTTCATAGCGTCGTCTATTCGAAACAATTCCTCAGATATTTCGGGAATTCGGTTCGCGCTGTAAGCAAACAATGCCGCCAATGTTTTTCGGTAAAACAGCCCCGATTTGTCTTTTCCTTCAATCAATATTTCAAAACGATCGATGACTTTGTCTACGTTTTTTGTCGCCGACAAACTTGCAAATTTTGCTTTTTTAGAAGGGCGATAACTAAGGGTGTCTAAGTCAAGGGCCAATATTTGTCTCTTCCCATTGGCGTCGATGTCTTTTTTGTAAAAGCCTTGCTTTGTTTTGTTGCCCATCCATTTGTTTTCAAGCATTGTACTGAGAAATGTAGGCAGTTCAAAAAGGGCATGTGCTTCGTCTTCGGGGCAATTTTTATGGAGGCCGTTTGCTACGTGTACAAGTGTGTCCAATCCGACCACATCGACGGTTCGAAAAGTGGCTGATTTTGGGCGCCCGATGAGCGGCCCCGTTAATTTGTCAACTTCTTCTATGCTGAGCTCCAATTCTTTGACAATGTGAAACAAACTCATGATTCCAAAAATACCGATGCGGTTTCCGATAAATGCCGGTGTGTCTTTTGCAAGCACAGCTGTCTTTCCAAGAAAATTTTGACCGTAGTCTAGTAAGAACTTCACCAATTCGGATTTGCAAGAAGGACCTGGAATTACCTCAAAAAGCTTTAGATATCTGGGTGGATTGAAGAAATGAGTCACGGCAAAATGTTCTTGAAAATCTTTGCTGCGCCCTTCGTTCATATATTTGATGGGAATCCCAGATGTATTTGAGGTAATAAGAGTTCCAGGTGTTCTGTATTTTTCTATGGATTCAAAAACACGCTTTTTAATGTCTAAGCGTTCTACGACAACTTCTAAAATCCAATCCACACCTGCGATTTTGTGCAGGTCGTCTTCCAAGTTTCCCGTTTTGATTCTCTTTGCGAATTCTTTTTTGTAAATAGGGGAGGGACTTGATTTTAAAGAAGTCAAAAGGTGCTCGTTTACAAGGCTATTCCGAACGGTTTTGTCTTGCAAGTCAAGTCCACTTGCAGCTTGTCTTTTGCTGAGCTCCTTTGGAGGAATGTCTAACAAAAGGACTTCCACGCCTATGTTGGCAAAATGACATGCGATTCCAGATCCCATAATCCCGGATCCAATGACTGCGACTTTTCGTATGTGTTTTTTCATTTGGTAAAAATTCTGAGAATTTATTCTCAAGGGTTTGTTTAATAATGAGACTGGGTTTTATTTTGACTCAAAAATCAACCGATCCGAAATCAATTGGTTGATGGTTTCGGTGACTTCAAAGAAATGTTTTATTTGTACCTCTGACAATTGGTTTTTGACTGTTTCGTTGAATCGAACCACACTTTTCTTGGAATCTTCTCTTTTCTCTTTTCCGAGTGCTGTTAATTTTATAAAAACACCGCGTCCATCCTTTGGATTTTTTTCTCTGTAAATTAACTCTTTGACTTCCATGTTTTTTAACAACCGCGACAGACTCGTAGATTCCATTCCCATTTTTGGTCCCAACGCCGTTGATGCTGTGCCCATCTCTTGGTCGATGTTCAATAACATAAAACCGGTAGCCATGGTGCTCTCATGCTTTGTGGCCTCTTCGTTATACATTTTGGCAACGGCTTGCCATGTTGCTCTCAGGTGATGGTCTAAAGATTTTTCTTTGGGGTACATTATTAGAATTTTATTTTGATTTACTATGCATGCATAACAAATCTATGCAAATATTTCAAACTGACAAAACAATCGCAAAGAAATATAACAGCCCAATTAAATTTATATCTTTGAAAACAAACTTCTAAAAGAATTTCATTTGTTAAGGATCGAAAATGTAAGTAAAAGTTATGGAAACCAACAAGCGCTGAAAGAGGTTTCAATTTCCATCCCCAAAGGAAGTATTTGCGGATTGTTAGGGCCTAATGGCGCTGGGAAGACCACATTGATTCGGATTTTAAATCAAATCATTTTGCCAGATTCTGGGAAGGTGTATTTGGACGGAGCATTATTGGAACCCAAACACATTTCTACGATCGGCTATTTGCCCGAAGAGCGCGGCCTATACAAAAACATGAAAGTAGGAGAGCAAGCCTTGTATTTGGCCCAATTGAAAGGGCTGTCAAAAGGCGAAGCAACCAATAGACTTCGCTATTGGTTTGACAAATTTGACATTTCTGACTGGTGGCACAAAAAAACCCAAGAGCTTTCTAAGGGAATGGCACAAAAAATACAGTTTATTGTCACCGTGCTGCACCGTCCAAAATTATTGATTTTTGACGAACCTTTTAGTGGCTTCGATCCCGTAAATGCGGCATTGATGGCCAAGGAAATTTTACAACTTCGCGATGAAGGTGCAACCGTTATATTCTCCACACACAGGATGGAGTCCGTAGAAGAAATGTGTGACCACATCGTTTTGCTTCACCAATCGAAAAAGGTTTTGGAAGGTTCCTTGGCTTCCTTGCAAAACAAATTCCAGTCTGGTGTTTTTGAGATTGGATTGCAAACTAATGATAAGAAGAAAGTTAGGGCACTTTTGTCCTCTCAGTTTGATATTTCAGAAGCCCACTTCCAAACGATGCAAGACGAATTGAAATTTCAATTGCAATGGGATCCTGACAAATCTTCAAACGAGTTGATTCAAGTCCTGCAAGCATATGGAGAAATTTCTCATTTTGTAGCGGCCATTCCAACAGTGAATGCTATTTTTATGAAAGCCGTAAACGGAAAAATCGAATAGGTTTGCAAACTGAGCTACGTACTTTGAATAAAAGAAAAATGAAAAAACTACAATTGATTATTTACAGAGAGTTCAAAAGCAAAGTGAACAACAAATCTTTTTTGATTCTGACTTTTCTCAGTCCTTTTCTCGTCATTGGGATGGGCATACTCATCTCTTACCTCAGTGCATTAAATGGGAAAGATGTAAAAGAAATTGTCCTGGTAGATCAGTCTACTTTGCAGTTCAAGGATGTGTTTTTGGACAATCCTACTGAGAAATATTTAGACTTTACGGATTTGGGACTTGAACAGTCCAAAAAACTTGTCCGTCAGTACAAATATAGTGGCTTGTTGTACATTCCCCCAATTTCTAAAGACGTCAAACATTTGGCTGAGTCCATGGAATTCTTCTCTGCAGATACGCCGAGTCTTCCTTTTTTGAGTGCTTTGGAAAGCAAAATTGAAGAGCGGCTAAAGTTGCACAAATTGAGTTTATCAGGAGTTGGTTCTAAAATCATCTCGGAAGCACAATTTGATGTTAATCTCAAACAGGTTAACTTTTCAGGAGAACAATCTTCCAAGTTGGGCAATGGATTGCGAATCGGATTGGGATTGAGTGCGGGCTATTTAGTCATGATGTTTATTGTTATCTACGGCAATTCGGTCATGCGAAGTGTGATTGAAGAAAAGACCAGCCGAATCATTGAAATTGTGATTTCCTCAGTCAAACCTTTTCAGTTGATGTTGGGAAAAATTGTGGGCAATGCGATGGCGGGTCTTTTGCAGTTTTTCATATGGGGAATTATGCTCTTGCTTTTCGGACTATTGGCACGTTTTTTTACAGAGGGGGGAGGTTTTGGGATAGCGCCTTCTTCACTTGTTGCGGCATCCAGCATTGAAATGCCTGCTCAGAACAGTGAACAAAGTACCTTATTCCTCAAAGAGATAGTGGCACTTCCACTGCTTCAGATGTTTGTCATGTTTGTTTTTTACTTTTTGGGAGGCTTCTTCCTTTACAGTGCAATCTATGCCGCCATTGGAGCTGCCGTAAACAGTGAAACGGATACCCAACAATTTCTATTGCCAGTTCTGATTCCTCTGATGCTAGCCGTCTATGTAGGTATTGTTTCCGTGGTAGATGCCCCCCACGGCCCTGTGGCGACATTTTTTTCAATCTTTCCCCTTACCTCTTCAATTGTCATGCTGATGCGAATTCCATTTGGGGTTCCTTGGTGGGAGCTGGTACTTTCTATGGCATTGTTGTTGATAAGCTTTGTGGGAATGGTTTTGTTCGCTGCAAAAATTTACCGCATTGGGATTTTGATGTACGGTAAAAAACCCAGTTACAAGGATTTGTACAAATGGTTACAGTACTAAAAAAAATATTTTTCTAGATTTAATTGAGAAAACATGAGTAAAATTTTAATCATTGAAGACGAGGCAGCAATTCGGCGCGTATTGTCAAAAATAATCTCTGAAGAAAGTACATCCTACCAAGTGTTTGAGGCAGAAGACGGGCTCAAAGGCTTAGAAATGCTTCTCAAAGAAGAATACGACCTGATTTTGTGCGATATCAAAATGCCAAAGATGGACGGTGTGGAAGTATTGGAAAAAATAAAAAAAGTAAATCCCACAATTCCTGTCGTCATGATTTCTGGACATGGAGATTTGGAAACTGCTGTCAACACCATGCGCTTGGGAGCGTTCGATTACATTTCAAAACCTCCAGATTTGAACCGTCTTTTGAATACGGTTCGCAACGCTTTGGATCGCAAAGTTTTGGTTGTAGAAAACAAAAGATTAAAGAAAAAAGTAAGCAAACGCTACGAGATGATTGGCAAAAGCCATGGGATTTCCAAGATCAAAGAGATGATTGAGAAAGTGGCTCCTACCGATGCACGTGTTTTGATCACGGGGCCGAATGGAACAGGAAAAGAACTGGTAGCTCATTGGATACACGAAAAGAGCAACCGAAATGCTGCACCTATGGTGGAAGTAAACTGTGCTGCTATTCCTTCTGAATTGATAGAAAGCGAATTGTTTGGGCATGTAAAGGGATCCTTTACGGGAGCCAACAAAGATCGGGCAGGAAAATTCGAAGCCGCAAACAACGGTACTGTTTTTTTAGACGAAATTGGAGACATGAGTTTGTCAGCACAAGCCAAAGTTTTGAGAGCACTGCAAGAAAGTAAAATCAGCCGTGTCGGAAGCGACAAGGACATTCAAGTGAATGTTCGTGTGGTTGCAGCGACCAACAAAGATTTGAAAAAACAAATTGCAGCGGGTAATTTTAGAGAGGATTTGTACCACCGTTTGGCGGTCATTCTGATTGCTGTTCCCAAGTTGAACGACCGTAGGGAAGACATTCCACTGTTGGTGAATTACTTTTCAAAAAGCATTGCCAAGGAACATGGAACCGCTCAAAAAAAATTTACTTCTGCAGCAATTGACATGTTGAAATCATTAGATTGGACGGGGAACATTCGAGAGTTACGCAATGTTATTGAGCGCTTGATGATTTTAGGAGGTTCTGAAATTTCGGAAAGTGATGTGCGGATGTTTGCGAGCAAATAAATACAGGTTCTAAAAGATAAAAGGTTACCGAGAAGCCTCTTCTGTTTTGCTTGATGCCCCAATTTTTTGTTGCATGATTTGAAGCTCTCGTTCAGTAAAAGAGCGGTATTTTCCAGGTTTTAAGTTCTCCAAAGCAATGTGCATGATGCGTACTCGTTTCAAGTGGATCACCTCGTACCCTAAGTAGGCACACATGCGACGTATTTGACGGTTCAAACCTTGGGTAAGTACGATTTTAAAAGTATCGTCCTTTATTTTTTCCACCCGACACTTGTCTGTAATCGTGTCTAAAACAGGAACGCCTTGGCTCATTTTTTTGAGAAAGGAATCGTGGATTTTTTTGTCCACACGTACGATGTACTCTTTTTCATGGTTGTTTTTAGAACGCAGAATTTTGTTGACAATGTCTCCGTCGTTTGTCAAAAAAATAAGTCCTTCACTGGGTTTGTCCAAACGACCTATGGGGAAAATTCGTTCGGGGTAGTTGAGGAAGCTGATGATGTTGTCTCTGATCTTTGTATCCGTCGTACAGGTAATTCCTGCCGGTTTGTTGAATGCCAAATAGATCTGTGACACTTCTTTGGTGATCAGTTGGTCGTATACAGTAATGCGATCTGATTTTGTCACTTTTACACCCAGACCGACACTTTCTCCATTGATTTTCACATGCCCTTCTTCAATGAGTTTGTCGGCAGCTCTTCTGGAGCAATAGCCAGTTTCAGAAATGGCTTTGTTGAGTCTTTTAGTTTCCATACAGGGTGCGATTGGTTTTCAAAATATTGTTATTTAATTTTGGGAATTTGGATGCGGGCCATGATGGGATAATGGTCCGAGTAGGGTACGTTGAATGTTTTGAAATTGTTGATTTCAAAGCAGTTTTCGGTCAAAATAAAATCGATTCGAAAGGGGAAGACATAATCAAAAGATTTGCCCAATCCTACTCCTGCTTCCACAAATGCGTCTTTTTTTCCGTTCGACAACTGCCGGTACACCCACGAAAAAGCGGTGTTGTTAAAATCGCCTAAAAAAATCGTTTTGTAGGTAGATGCCTTTTGATGTTCCACTATTTTTTGAACTTGTACAACTTGTTTCGCAAAGGACTTTTTAAAACGACTCAACAATGCTTCCGAGTCTTTTTGTCCAAAATTGTCTTTGTTTTTGTCAATACTCATCGATTCTAAGTGGATGTTGTAAATCCTTAAAGTGTCTTGTTTTACAACGATGTCTGCAAAAATGGCATTGTTTCCCGATTTTTCAAAGTTCAAGGAACCTTTGTCAATCATTTTGTGTTTTGAGAACAAGGCTTGTTTAGCCAAAGAACGTCCGTTTGGATTTTTTTCAACGTAGGAATAGGGAAAGTCCAAAGGAGCTTTGTTTGTTGGGTAGTATTCTTGAATCCCCAAGATGTCTGGATTCTTTTTTCGAATCAACTGCGCTGCCTTTTTCCCCAAGCTGTCATTTTTTGACCAGTTGGATTTGTTGAACAGACGTACATTATAAGACATCACTTTTAAGTCCTCATTCAAAAAGACTTTTTTTTCTTGGAATTGAAACAGCGTTTGTAGGTAGCTGTATCCCAACCCTAAAATCACAAAGGAAACAAAGAGTTGCTTTTTTAGTTTGAGCAACCAATACGTCAAAAAAAAAGCGTTTGAAAACAGCAGCAGTGGCATGCTCAAACTCATAACGGACAGCAGTCCAAAAGCACTGGGGTTTAAAAAGGGAATCACATATCCAAACAACGTAAAAACACCCAACAATGAATTGGTGAAAAATAAGAATTTATCGAAAATTGATAATTTTTTCATGCGCGTTGAAAGCTATTTTTTTCCTTGACGGAACAACAAGTCTTTTTCTTGTTGGTTCAAGGAATCGTATCCTGATTTGCTGATTTTATCGAGAATTTGGTCTATTTGTTCTTGATTTGTGGCAGGCTGTTCCTTCTTGGTTTTTGCCTTGGATTTGTAGACCGTTTTAAGCGGTTTTTTAAAAGAAAACCATTTGTTAGCCGTTTTTTTCGTTTTGTGGGGTTTATTTCCCAATTGCCTCACAGAAAAATACCCAAACAAGGCACCTCCTAAGTGCGCCAAATGCCCTCCGGCATTCCCTGAGGGAATCTGTATCAAGTCAATTCCTAAAAAAATAGCCACCAACACCCACAGCTTTACATAGCCGACAAATCGAAGCCGGAGTTCGTAATTGGGCATGTAGGTGGCAAGGCCAACAAAAATTGCCATTACTGCGGCAGAAGCACCAACGAGATTACTCTCTTGCTCCCGAAGAGCAGGGAAAAAATTGTAACTAAACAAATACAAAATACCACCAAAAAAAGTCCCGTATAGGTAAAAAGATACCAGTTGTCTCGCTGAAAAATAAGAGACAAACAGTTCGCCGATATAATAAAGCACAAACATGTTTGACAGAAGGTGAAAAAAGCCCCCGTGTAAAAATCCATAGCTCAAAATCGTCCAGGGACGAACAGCAAAGCGGTTTAGGTTTGCAGGCATTGAAAACCATTCAAAAATCAAGTTGTTGTCAGCAATGAATAAATAGCCTAGTGTATTTGTCAAATAAGTCAACAAAAATGCTGCGACATTTAGGGATATCAATTTCTCAACGATTCCAGCAGTTCTGTATTTTTCTAAGAGTTTGTTCATAAATAAATGTACGTTCTGAGCGCGTATTAGTACTTTGAAAATTACTTTTTTTTAAGTGCATTGCCAACTTTTTAGGCATTTCAAAAATGGACCACTAATTCCAGCGTTGAAACTGGTTTTGTTTCCAATACCAAGCGATTGCAAATCCGATGATGGCGCCGCCAATATGTGCAAAATGTGCAATGTTCCCTACAGAATACTTGGTAACTCCGAAGAAAAAATCTCCAAGAATCATCACGGGAATAAAATATTTGGCTGCAATGGGGACCGGGAAAAATATCAATGCGAGTTTGGCATTTGGAAACAAAATACCAAAAGCAACCAGCACACCGTATATAGCTCCAGATGCACCTACCGCTTGCATGTTAAACAAAGAAGCGATTTGATTGAATTGTTCTTGTGTGATCCCATTGATCACGCGCAAGTCGTTTGTTTGTCCTGCCTCTAAAATGGAGGTGATTTCTGACTTTTGCAGTCCGAGTTCAATCAATACGTCATAAATTTGGTTGAACTGGTAGTAGTTCACCAATGTATAAATGATTCCGGCACCCAATCCAGCTGAAAAGTAAAAAAATAAAAACTTGTTGCGGCCCCAGGTCTGTTCTAAAGGGGTTCCAAAGGCCCACAATCCATACATGTTGAATAAAATATGGGAAAATGAGTATTGGCTGTGCATAAATATATGCGTTAAGTATTGCCAGTATCCAAAACCTGAGTTTTCGGGAAAATGTAAGGCAAAAAGGCTTTGAAGATCAATTCCTTGAAACAGTTTTGGGGCGATGAATAAAATCACGTTGATGATGATCAGGTGCTTGATACTTTCTGTTATTTTCCCCATTCTCTTTAAGATTTAGTAGTGTTGAATAGCTTGTCTAATTCGCCCATTTGCAAGGTTTCAAACGTTTTTTTTCCATAAGGAGATACCGAAGGCTCTTTGCATTGGAACAAATTATTTACCAAAGCCTCTTGTTCTCTTTCATTGAGTTTGTTGCCCGTTTTGATGGCCAAAGATTTGGCCAAAGACTTGGAGATGACATCCAATTGACCAAAACTGGTGTCCGGAATTTCTTCTTTGATGTCGCGAAGTAGTTCTTCGAGAATACTCGCAATTTGGCTTTCTGAAATGGTCGTTGGAATTCCTTTTACGACGATGGCATCTTTTGTGATTTTTTCAAACAGAAACCCGGTGCTTACAAGGTCTTCTTCAAGGTCTTTGATCACGGAAATTTCTTCCGGCGTAAATGAAATTTCTATGGGAAACAGCAATTGTTGACTTGCCGCTTCTTTGACGGTGATGTGTTCCAAAAAATCCTCGTACAAAATACGTTGGTGTGCCAAGTTTTGGTGTATCAAAACCACTCCGGATTTGATGGTGCTCAACAAGTACTTGTTGTGAATTTGAAAAGTTTTTCCAGAGGCTGTGCTCTCATCAGAAGAGTCAAAGCTGAGCTGTGAAAAAGCATTGCTTTCTTTCTCAAAACCTGTATACAAAGATTCCCAACTGGCAGTTGCTGCTTTTTTTGACGTGTTGGTAAAAGAAGTTTTGGGACTTTGTTCGCTAAAAGGATTGAAATTTGGGTCCACTGCAATCGTCGGGTTTCCGCTGTGTTCTTTTTTGCTCAATTCGTAAGGCGTGTCCATCGAAGCATCTCGGTTGAAATCCAAAACGGGTGCGACATTGAATTGGCCAAGGCTGTGTTTTACACTTGCACGTATGATTGCGTACAAAACTTTTTCATTGTCGAATTTTATTTCAGTTTTGGTAGGGTGTATGTTGATGTCGATTGTTTCTGTTGGGACGGTTAGAAACAAAAAGTAAGAAGCGTGGTAGCCGTTTCCTAGCAACCCTTCAAAGGCACTGTTCACTGCGTGGTGAAGGTAGGCGCTTTTGATAAATCGGTTGTTGACAAAAAAGAATTGCTCACCACGTTTTTTTTTAGCATATTCTGGTTTTACGACAAATCCGTTAATGGAGATGACATCTGTTTCCTCAGATATTGGAACGAGCTTTTCATTTGTTTTTCCGCCAAATACTGCAACGATGCGCTGTTTCAGGTTGCCCGCTTTTAGGTTGTATATTTCCGATTGGTTGTGGTTCATTGAAAAAGAAACCTCTTTGTGGGCGAGGGCCACTCTTTGAAATTCTGTGACGATGTGTCTTGTTTCAATGGTGTCAGATTTTAAGAAATTTCGACGAGCGGGGATGTTGAAGAATAAATTTTTCACGGCAACACTGGTGCCTTTTGTGGCGGCTTCTACTTCTTGGGAGATGACTTGTGACCCTTCAATTTTTAAGCAGGTACCCAATTCTTCTTCTTGCTGCTTGGTCTTTAGCTCTACATGGGCTATGGCTGCAATTGAGGCCATGGCTTCTCCACGAAAGCCTTTGGTGTTAAGATGGAACAGGTCTTGGGCTTCTTTGATTTTAGATGTCGCATGTCTTTCAAAACAAAGACGTGCATCTGTCTCGCTCATGCCTTTGCCATTGTCAATCACTTGGATCAAGGTCTTGCCAGCATCTTTGATGAGTAATTTGACTTCGGTAGCACCTGCGTCGATTGCATTTTCGATGAGTTCTTTGACTACAGAAGCGGGTCTTTGAACAACTTCTCCAGCAGCAATCTGGTTGGCAACATGATCGGGCAATAATTGGATGATGTCTGACATTAAAAAAGCGTATGGAGTTCAAAAATATAAGCGCAAATCCCTACAAGAATGGCAATAATGATTGCCAAACGTTTATTGGTGTCAGCATCCGTTATTGTTTTTTTCGTCTTTGACCAGTCTCTCTTGAGGCTGTTTTTACTCAATTGTAAGGTGTAGGTGTGTTTTTCGGTAGCAGTTTCTTCAGCGTATTTTTCCTTTAATTTTTCCAAACGTTCTTTGCGCTCGTTGAAATAACGAGGCGTGTAATTGAATACGTAATGAGCTCTTTGTTTAAAGGGTGTGCCAAACATTATTTTTGGAATTGTATACTTTCAAAATTACAGAAATTAATGCGAACGGTCAAGCGATGAAGGAATTTAAAAGTGAAGAACACTTTTATGAATTGCTTTATAAAAGAAGGGAACTTACAGTTGTTTCAAAACCGCCATTTTAATGGCTGCAACGGCACATTCTATCCCTTTGTTACCGTGAACACCTCCAGATCTTGCGATGGATTGTTCTCGCGTGTCATCTGTCAATACACAAAAAATTATAGGGGTTTCTTGCTGGATGTTCAAGTCCTTGATGCCTTGTGTGACTCCATCGCAGACGAAGTCAAAGTGTTTTGTTTCCCCTTTGATGACATTTCCAATTGCAATGACAGCGTCCAGATTTTGTGTCTGAACCATTTTTTTTGAACCATAAATCAATTCAAAGCTTCCGGGAACCTCCCATTTGATAATGTTTTCGGGAAGTGCGCCATTTGCTGTCAAAGCCTCTAGAGCTCCTTCGTACAAAGCGTTGGTGATTTCTTCATTCCATTCCGAAACAACCATCCCGAAGCGAAAGTTTTTTGCGCTTGGGAGGCTTGTTTTGTCGTATGCAGATAGATTGGTCGTAGCCATGCAGTTATTTTTGCGCGTACTTCGCTTTGTTGATGTGCATCTCAATATTTTTTGCGGCGGAAGTTGTTGCGTATTTTTCTTTTACTTCTGTAAACAATTTCTCAGCTTTTTCTCCAGCTCCAAGTTTCAAGGCAATGTTGGCGGCTTTTATCAAGAACAGGGGCGTCAAGGCAACATTGCTTTTTGTGCGCGCTGCTTTTTCATAGTAGTCCAAAGCGTCTTCAGCTTGATTCAAGTTGGCAAATGCATCCCCGATTGCTCCCAATGCGGTAGGTCCCAAAAGGACATCTTCTGATGAAAATGCTTCTAGGTATATAATGGCTTGCTGGTAGTTATTTGTTTTTAGGTAGGAGATTCCTGCGTAGTAATTTGCCAAATTTCCTGCAGCAGTTCCCTTGTACTTTTTAGCAATGTTTACAAATCCGTATTTTCCATCACTTCCTTGCAGCGCCAAGTTGTAGATTGAATCTGCAGCAACATTCATCGCGGTCGCTTTTTCAAAATGATCTTTTGGGAAGGCCAATTCATTGGCGGCTTCTAGTTCTTTGGGAGCCTGTACATAAGTCGTGTAAGCCAAATATCCTAAGATCAAAACAACCACTGCAAGCAAAGCGGAAAACAAAGGCTTTTGATTCTTTTCAATCCATTGTTCTGAACGGGAAGCTGTTTCGTCCAATGTGTTGAATACTTCAGCCGTTGTGCTATCGCTTTCTACAGCTTCTATTGGAGTTTTGTTGATTTTCTTTTGACCTTTTTTCTTGTAGGTTGCCATTCTTTATGATTTCTTAAGTTTTTAGTAAGCTATTTTCTAACAATTTGGGGCAACGAGATATCTTGCGTTTTCCAATGTTGAGGAGCAAAAATAGTTTTTTTAATTGGATTTTAAAAGCCTCTTTTTGGCAAAATTTTAATAATTTGCACATTCTTACGTATTCGAATGTTTCCCTATGTATTTGCAAAAACTATCCTTAGTCAATTATAAAAACTTAAGCCATCAAGTATTTGATTTTGAGCACAAAATCAATTGTTTTGTCGGAGGGAACGGGGTTGGAAAAACCAATGTCATGGATGCAATTTACTATTTGTCTTTTGCAAAAAGCTATTTCAATTCTGTAGCTGTTCAGAACATCCGTCACGGAGAAGATTTTTTTATGTTAGAGGGAAATTACCTTATCAAGGAGCGTGAGGAGCAGATTTTGTGCAGCCTAAAAAAGGGGCAAAAAAAAATCGTCAAGCGCAATGGCAAATCTTATGACAAGTTTTCTGACCATATCGGAAAACTTCCATTGGTCATTATTTCGCCTGCAGACCGTGATTTGATTGTAGAAGGAAGCGATACCCGTCGCAAATTTATAGATGGAGTGATTTCACAGCAAAATCAAGACTATTTAAAGGCCTTGCTTGCCTACAACAAGGTTTTGGTACAAAGAAATGCACTGCTCAAGTTTTTTGCTGCCAACAGAACTTTTGACGCTCAAAACTTACAAGTTTACAACGAACAATTGGTTTTTTATGGAACCACTATCTTTAAAGAGAGAAGTCAGTTTTTACAAGCTTTTATCCCTATCTTTAAAAAGCGATACGAAACCATTGCAAACGGTCAAGAAGCCGTTGCGTTGCGCTACAAATCTCAGTTACAAGAAGGTTCTTTTTTGACCTTGTTGCAAGCCTCTCTTGAGAAAGACCGTTTGCTGCAGTACACTAGTACCGGTCTTCACAAAGACGATTTGTTGTTTGAAATCGAAGGATTTCCAGTCAAAAAATTCGGTTCTCAAGGTCAACAAAAATCTTTTTTAATCGCTTTGAAATTGGCGCAATTTGATTTTATCAAACAAGAATCAAAAGCAACCCCTTTGCTCTTGTTGGACGATATATTTGACAAATTGGATGAAAAAAGAGTGTCCCAACTCATAGCCTTGGTCAACCACGAAGACTTTGGACAAATATTTATCACAGATACCCATGCAGAACGAACCGAAGAAGTGGTCAAAAGAATCAATCACTCTTACAAAATGTTCCAACTGTAACTGATTTAAAAAAACGCAAGCCTCAAAACTGTGCCCAAAAAACAAAACCATGTCGAAACGTCAAAATGAATACCTTTCTTTAAAAAATTTGATGGGTGAGGTGCTCAAAGAAAACAACTTGTCAAAAGGAATGAAAAAAATTTCTATAGAAGAAAATTGGGCTTCTTTGATGGGGAATGGAGTGGTCTCCTATACCCAGCAAGTCACTTTAAAAGGGACAACATTGTATGTGAAATTGAGCTCCTCCGTATTGAGGGAAGAACTCAGTTATGGCAAAGAAAAAATACGGGCGATGATGAATGAGGCCTTAGGTAAAGAGGAAATCAAAAAAATAATGTTTTTGTAAACGTGTTTTTGGCTGTTGTGCAGTCAAAAGAAGCAATAGCATGGCTTTGTTAAGGGGGACAAAGCGGTTTTGTCTTAGGCCAACAATATTTTGGGGCCTTCGGTATCGTGAACGTTCAGTATTTTTAAAGACTTTACAAATCCATCCTCCTTCTTTTCAAAAGGTGTGATCGGCGCGATTGCAAGCGTTAAAAAAAGACTGCCCATAAAGAATGATTTGATTTTCATAAAAAAACAATTACTTCGCAAATTTAGTGCTAGGCAATGGTTTTTGAGTTATCGAATTGTTAAGAAATTGTTTTTTAATTTAGAGTAGAAGTGTTTTTTCGAGGACGTAGGCAATCATATTTTCAATTGTTTTTTGAGGGGTTTTACTAAAACTTCCCAATTTCCGATTGGCTAAGATGGCATTCATAGAACAAGCGCGGTGACCCAATAATTTGGAAAGTCCGTAAATTCCTGCAGTTTCCATTTCTAAGTTCGTGACTTTTAAATCTTTGTAAGAAAAAGAAGCTATTTTTTCATGCAATGT
>TARA_B110000967_G_scaffold143207_1_pt1 | contig 23186 bp, 21 predicted proteins | sample TARA_B110000967 | Tara Oceans TARA_B110000967 (sample SAMEA4397903) | marine metagenome | biome: Polar Biome; feature: [DCM] deep chlorophyll maximum layer (ENVO:01000326); material: water (ENVO:00002006), including particulate matter (ENVO:01000060) such as... | depth 35 m
CAAATCGAACTGTATCGAATTTGTTGACTCTTTAAACCATGGTTAAATAAGCGCTCTCCAAGTTCGCGATCCTGACCTCCATATTGCATGCGTTCATCAAACCCATTAACGGCGATGATATCTTTTTTCCATCCCGAAACATTATGACCATTCCAGCTGGCATTCGTAGGAGTGATCCTATTTAAAAACCAAGATTTAAACCCTTTTGCAGTGAGTTTATTGTTTTTAAAAGATGATTTTAAACCGTTTGATTTTAACCATTTTAAATTAAAACAAAGGCCTTTATAAATGTCCTGAATCGTAATGAGATTTGAAATATTCATCGGTAACATAAAATAGCCACCAGATAAAAACCAGCCTAATTTTCGGTGTTTTACATGAATTTCAACAAAATCAGTTCTCGGAATACAATCCCCATCAGACATAATAATATAGGGCGTGCTACAGTGGTTGATGGCTTTATTTAATATTTGAGATTTTTGAAATCCGTTATCTTCATGCCACACATGCACTATCGGATAAAAAACCTCCTTTTGGAGTTGCTTAATAAGATCCGATGTTTCTTGATTTGATCCATCGTCGGCAATCACAATTTCAAAAAGTCTATACGTTTGGTTATTGTAGCCATGCAGTACTTTCTCTAACCATTTGGTAGAGTTGTAAGTACTTATAATAATGGAAGTGTCTAGACGATTCATTGGGTACAAATATAAAGTTTTTTTGTAGATTTACACTTTAAACGACTATGCAAACTCTAACGGTTATCATTCCAACTTATAACGAAGCTCACTACCTAGAGGGTGCTTTATATTGTCTAAAATTTGTTGATGAAATTATTGTGGTGGATTCCATGAGTTCCGATGCAACTGTTCAAATTGCAACCGATCACGGATGTAAAGTTATTTCTAGAAAGTTTGATAACTTTTCAAATCAAAAAAATCACGCACTTCAATTTGCGACTTGTGATTGGGTCTTATTTTTAGATGGAGATGAACGGGTGACAGAGGCGCTTCAAAAAGAAATTTTAGAAGCGATTGAATCTAATACACACACGGGGTATAAACTCAATTTTCCTCATTTCTATATGAATCGCTTTTTGTATCATCATTACAACGATGTGACCCGATTGGTCAAGAGAACCAACTGTCATTTTGAAGGTAATGTACATGAAAAATTGATCGTAAATGGATCTGTTGGGACCCTTAAAAACAAAGTCCTGCACTACACTTACAAAGGACTCGTACATTATATTGGGAAAAAAGACAGCTATGCTTGGTTTCAAGCTGAACGTCAATTATCGAAAGGCAAAGGAATGAGTTATTTTCATTTAGCGTTTAAGCCGATGTATCGATTTTTTCATGAATACATCATAAAACGCGGTTTTTTAGACGGTGTCCCTGGACTTGCAGTCGCTGGAATAAATGCCTACGGCGTGTTTTCAAGGTATGCAAAATTAATGCTCCTTAAAAAAGGGTTAAAATAAAGAGAGCTTTCCTAATTTTAATTTTAGTTTGAATTTAAATAGAGGTTCTTCCCCTTTAATATCCAATCGATTGAGTTCATAATTATTTTTAAAAGGGAGTCTATTCAATCGGTTGCCAATGCGCAAACCATAGGCCACTTTTTGAGTCGATAATTCTTTGAAAAATAAAGATTCTAAAGGCTCTTTTCGAGGGAACTTCCCATATGGATAGGCCAAAACATTACAAACATTCAGTTCGTGTTTAGAAATAAAATCTTGACATTTTTTAAAATCGTCTTGTATGGACTCTATAGATAATGAATCATAAGGACGGTGCTCAAAAGAATGCAACCCAAGCTCTACCACCTCCGGATCTAAGGCCTTTAATTGTGAAACACTCATGAGAGGTTCTGAGCCCTGATTCCAAGAATCAAACCCACCCACATGCGCTAACGGTGCATAAAAACAGGCTTTCAAATTATATTTTTTGAGAAGCGGGTATGCGAATTCATATTGATTTACATACACATCATCAAAAGTAATAATGATTGGTTTTTTTGGGAATTCATCGGTATGTTTAAACCTCTGAATATCCCTAAAATGTAAACTTGTATAGCCTTTTGAAACTAAATACTTAAACTGTGCTTCCAATTTATCATAGCTCAATGTGAGCCCCTTACTTTCGGTAGGGTTTTTACAAATAGCATGGTACATTAAAATTGGTAAACGCGACATTGATTCGATAGCTTATATTCAACGTAAAATTATTACTTTTACAGCCGACTACATAATTATTTTTAAATAGTTTTATATTTCATGATTAGTGCCATTGTTATTTCGTTTGACGACCACAAGTACCTAAAAGACTGCATTGCAAGCGTATCGTTTGTTGATGAGCTTATTATCATTGGGGAAATGGAACAAATAGTACGTTCAGAACTACAGCATTCGTCCCCTATTCAATTTATAGAATCTGAGTCTGTTGATGTCTATCAAATGACACAAGACGCGCGCAAAAAAGCATCCCACAAATGGATTTTAGCCTTGGAAGCCAATCGCTGCATTTCGAATCCGTTGTCTCAGGAAATTATTGAGATTGCAACAAACACACCTCTTTCGGGTGTTTATAACGCTAAAACGCGTTTCAATTTTATGGGGAAGTGGATGCAGTATTCGGGGTATCGAACGTCTATTAGTCCATTATTGTATCCTACAAAAGTGACGGACTCTAAACTGAATACCAACACATTAAAACATCCCATTGATGAAATCTATTTAGATTTTGATAGTTATAATGAACGATTAACCAAAAAAGCAAAACAAAGAGCAAGCGAACTATTCGCTCGTAAAAAGCGACCCAATTTTTTTCATTTATTATGGAAACCCTTGTGGGAACTCAAAGTAAATTTCGTGTTCAAACTTGGTTTTTTGGATGGAAAAGAAGGCTTTGTTTTTGCCTATTTAAAAGCATTTGAAGAATTTAAAACGTATTTATTTCTTTGGCTTATGTATCGAAATATTGAATAAATATGATTAAAATTTCAGGCGTTATTATTACCTATAATGAAGAAGAGCATTTAGAAAAATGCTTGGCATCTTTAGTGGGTATTGTTGATGAAATTGTGGTAGTGGACTCCTACTCTACTGATAAAACTCAAGCCATTTGCGAAAAATTTAAGGTCCGTTTTATCCCTCAAGAATTTTTGGGCTATAAAGAGCAAAAAAACTTTGCAGTGGCACAAGCAAACTTCGATTATATTTTGTCTTTGGATGGTGATGAAGCACTTTCGGACCGCTTAAAAAAGTCCATTTTGGAGGTGAAGAAAAACTGGAAATTTGACGGCTATTACTCCAATCGTAAGAATAATTATTGTGGACAGTGGATTCACTTTTCAGATTGGTATCCGGATAAAAAGTTAAGACTTTTTAAAAAAGGCCATGGAGAATGGAAAGGCATCAATCCGCACGATTCTTATAAATTAAAACCCACTATTAAAAGCGGACATCTAAAAGGCGATCTTTTACATTGGATTTACAGAGACTACGACGAACACAAACAAAAAGTTGAAAACTTTTCTAGCATTGCAGCAAATGCCTATTTTGAATTAGGAATCAAAGCCTCGCTTTTTAAATTGATAGTGAGGCCCTCATGGGCCTTTTTTAAAGCTTATTTTTTAAGATTTGGTATTTTGGACGGCGTGAATGGCTGGCGAATTTGCAAACAAACATTTAGAGTTACATATCTAAAGTATTCCAAGCTAAGAGGCCATTGGAAAGCTGCTAGGAATTAAAAGACTAGGACATCATCTGCTCCCAAAAAGCTTTCACTTTTGGCTTTTCAAATCCATGACATCCAAAGGGCAGTTTGTTGTTGTTTAGCTTGAAAGCAAGATCTGGTTTTCGGTCAAAAGCAAATCGCAACCCTTCTTTATAATCCGGAATTAAAAAACGAGGGTCCTGTTCAGGAATTGAGGACCAAAATACATCTTCCATAATTCTAAAATCGTCCTTTGATCGTTTTAAGTTCTGTTCTATTACCGACTTCATTTTCTTTGAATTAGCAATGTGCGACCTCACTTTTCGTAATGAAAAACCGCCATTACCAACCTTATAAAAGATACTAGAACGCGCTTTCTTTTTCTTAGAATCAAAAAGTGATACTAGTTTTTTGAACCCTTTATTGGGGGTTGCAATCCACGGAGCGCCAATGTAGTCGTAGTCTTTAGAACACCAATCTAACAGTTCATCTCTAAAAACATAGGCATCAAGTTGATAAATTAAAATATATTTATAGGCTTCAAAACGCGCATAAAACGCTTCCATCAACATGAGTTTATTATACCCAAAAACTGAAGAAAAATAGGCGTTATCAAAACGTTCAATAGTGCACTGCTCTAACTGGTATGTTTTTAGAAATTCAGACACTTCTAAGTGTTCTGGAATCACCAATGTTGTGGGGTAATTTCCCAACACCAGCAGAAATTGTTTCAAAGATTTTACCTCAAAATCGTCTAAATTTGTTTTGTATATCGGAATAACTATATTGACAATTTTCATGTGATTGATTGGAATAATGTGGTGCTTTTTAAAAGTCTCTTATTTTAAAAATTTGATGTAAATTTACAAAACATTTATTTGATGTATAAAATCATTTTTAGTCTGTAAAAATGCATTCTAACAAAGCCAAAAACAAACGTCTCCTTTATGGAATCTCTTGAACTAAACAACACCATTAAAACGCTCAAACAAGGCGGAATCATCCTTTACCCTACCGATACGGTTTGGGGATTAGGCTGTGATGCAACTAATTTTGCTGCGGTCGAAAAGTTATATAAGCTCAAAAATCGTGACGATCAAAAAACCATGATTTGCTTGGTCAGTGATTTTAATATGTTAAATTATCACATTGAAGATATTCCGGAAGCTGCTTACAGCATTTTAGAATATGCGACCGCACCAACCACCATCATTTATGACAAACCTTTACGAGTCACAGAGAACCTTATTGCACCAGACAACACCTTAGCCATTCGGATGGTTAAAGAAGGGTTTTGTGCCGATTTGCTCAAACGATTTAAAAAACCGATTGTGTCTACCTCTGCCAATATTTCTGGAAATCCCACCCCAAAATCCTTTCAAGAAATTGAAGACTATATTTTAAAAGGTGTGGACTATGTCGTAAATTTGGAGCGTACAAAAAACGCTTCAAAACCGTCTTCAATTATAAAACTGAGTAACAACGGCGAAGTAAAAGTGATTAGAAAATAATTTATTGAACCTTTGGAAACCACTCAACACATGAATTACAAACAGGCAGTGACCGCCCCTATTTTTCAGGTGATCTCAAAATCCGCAGACGATTTAGGCGTCGATTGCTATGTGATTGGGGGATTTGTACGTGATTTTGTTTTAGGACGCGGACATAAAAAAGACATTGATATTGTGGCGATTGGAAGCGGTATCGCACTTGCAAAACGAGTTGCTAAAAACCTTCCTAATAATCCTAAAGTTCAAATCTTTAAAACCTATGGCACGGCCATGATTAATTATGAAGGCGTTGAACTGGAATTTGTAGGCGCTCGAAAAGAATCTTATAACGAAGACAGTAGGAACCCCATTGTAGAAGATGGCACTTTAGAAGAAGATCAAAACCGCAGAGATTTCACAATCAATGCGATGGCAATTAGCTTAAATACTGCGACTTACGGAACGCTCTTAGATCCTTTTGATGGACGGAAGGATTTGTCTGAAAAACGCATCAAAACCCCTTTAGACCCTGTAATTACCTATAGCGATGATCCTTTACGTATGCTGAGAGCCATTCGTTTTGCGACTCAACTCGATTTTGAGATTGAAGTCACTTCCTTTAAGGCGATCAAAGAACAGTCGCAACGCATCGAAATTATTACAAAGGAGCGCATCAACGTGGAGCTTCAAAAAATATTAGAAAGTAAAAAACCATCTATTGGGTTTCTATTGCTTGAAAAAACAGGCTTATTGGAACGCATCTTACCTGAATTGACCGAGTTGAAAGGGGTCGATGAACTGGAAGGACAAAAGCATAAAGATAATTTTTATCATACCCTTGAAGTGGTTGATAATATTTGCCCTCACACGGATAATGTATGGCTGCGCTGGGCGGCACTGCTGCACGATATTGGAAAAGCGCCGACAAAGCGATTTAGCAAAAAAGTCGGCTGGACCTTTCATGGGCATGAATTGAAGGGCTCAAAAATGGTTTATTTTTTATTTAAGCGTTTAAAAATGCCTTTAAATGATAAAATGAAATACGTTCAAAAACTCGTTTTTATGAGTTCGCGACCGATTGTATTGGCACAAGAAAATATTACGGACTCTGCTGTGAGACGTTTGGTTTTTGATGCTGGAGAATTTGCAGAAGATTTAATGACGCTTTGTGAAGCAGACATCACCACCAAAAACCCTTATAAGTTCAAGAAATATCACCATAATTTTAAACTTGTTCGTGAGAAAATTGTGGAGGTGGAAGAACGCGACCGACTGCGGGACTTCCAACCACCAATTTCGGGTGAAACAATTATGAAGACCTTTAACCTAGGACCTTCGAGAGAGATTGGAGTCATTAAAGAATTTATCAAAGAAGCTATTTTGGACGGTGTCATTCCAAATGAACCTCAAAAAGCCTTTGAATTGATGTTGAAAAAAGGAACTGATTTAGGATTAAAAATCGCCGATGAAAAATAAATTTAGAACGATCTCAAAAATTGCGTTAGTACTCATCTACTTCGTTATTGTTGCGGGGGCTATCGTCCGCATGACTGGCTCCGGAATGGGCTGTCCAGACTGGCCAAAATGTTTTGGATATTATGTCCCACCAACCGACAGCAAACAGTTAGATTTTGAACCCAAGCATGCGTATAAAAAAGGCATGATGATTCTTATAGATCAGGAAGCGTTTTTGGTTGCCAAAACTGATTTTATTTCTAGTGACACCCTTGATACCACTAATTGGGAGACCTATAGCAAACACGATTACACCACCTATGACCCCGTGCATACTTGGGTAGAATTTATCAATCGACTGGTTGGGGTTGTATCTGGAATTCCCATTTTAATTTTTACAGTCTTATCGTTTTGGTTTTGGAAAAAAAATAAATGGATTCCGATCGTATCCATTCTCACCCTATTTGGGATGGGCTTTCAAGCTTGGCTTGGAAAAACGGTGGTAGACTCAAATCTAGCGCCTTATAAAATCACCATTCACATGGTGATGGCATTACTCATCGTGGCGTTTATTTTGTATCTTATATTTGCATCAAAAAGCAATTATAAAACTCAGATATATCAAAATCGTTTTTTTAATATTTTAGTTTTAGCACTTGTAGTGTCATTAGTTCAAATTATTTTAGGGACTCAAGTTCGGCAATTTGTCGATGAGCAAACAAAACTGATAGGCTACCAAAAAGCGCTTTGGCTCGCTTCCCCCGATTTAAATTTTTATATCCACCGATCTACTTCTATTTTGGTCTTAGCTTTAAATGGCTATTTATGGCATCTAAACCGATCAAAATCATTAGGATATCACAAAATTAAATTAGTGATTTACTGTATCATTCTTGAAGCAGGAACCGGAATTCTGATGTACTACTTTGAGTTTCCTTTTCTGAGCCAACCCCTACATTTGGTAATTGCATCGATTCTGTTTGGAATTCAGAGTTATATCCTTCTAGAAGTCTTACATAATAAAAGACAAAACCAACTCGCATAAGAAAAATGCATCTTATATTTGTTTAATATTATTGAATTATGATTTTTAGATTTAGAGTTGTTTTAGACAACGATACCAAAGAGGATATTTTTAGAGATATTGAAATCAGAGACACTGATACTCTCGAGGATTTACACAATGTGATCACCCAATCTTTTGGGTTTGATGGCAGTGAAATGGCCTCATTTTACATTAGTGATGATGAATGGAATCAAGGCGAAGAAATCTCTTTATTTGATATGAGCGAAGGAGGAAGTGATATTCAACTCATGAGCCAAACGATCCTTAATTCTGCCGTCACTGAAAATCGCACAAAGCTTATCTATGTGTATGATTTTCTAAGTATGTGGACTTTTATGGTCGAATTGGGCGAGGTGGTAGAAGAAGCACAAGGAACCGATTATCCTAACTTACTTTTTGTACACGGACAAGTTCCAGGCGAAGCTCCTGAAAAGGTATTTGAAGCCGAAGGCGGTGAAGATCCTTTTGATGAATTTGAAGATGGATACGGCACCGATGATTACGATCATTTGGACTTTGAAGAAAACTGGAATTAAAAGAAAATTCCCGAATTTTCTGTTTGATAATTACGTTTTACAAAACTCAAAGAATTTTTTAAAATTTCTCCCATATTTTTACTGTTCAAAAACCGAACATCTCCAGTGTATTCGTGTATTTTAGTCTTCAATAAGGTTTCATGCTCGGGAGTCGAAAGCGTATCAGACATCATACAGCGTATCAACCGTTCAATTCGGTTTTTAAAACTCATCAAACGTTTTGCAACAATTGACCGCTCTTCTAATTTATACTGATTGATGGATTCCTTTTTAAATTTTCCTGATACCAAATCAACCATCTTAAAATTTTCTTTGAAAAATTGTGGACGGTATACATTGAATTTCCCTTCATAACATTGTTGATCAAAATCAATCGCTCGAATCGTGTAAACCACATGATCAAAGTCATGCGTTGGAACAATTACATAATTATAAGAACGCATATCTCCTAACAAACGAATCATACACCGTTCATTAAATTTTACAAACTCTTTTGCTATTTGAGATGTTTCGGAAGGCGTACAATTTGGCAACATGGTTTCTATAAATACATCCCCAGGAATCCCTGTAATATGCTCTTCAATAAGGGTGTCTTCAAACACCAGAAAATTTAAGTTATGAGGCGATAGCATATGTTCCAATTCCAAACCATAGATTCGGGAAGCATCCGCCTTTTTAACATAAAAATATGCATAATTATCATTGAGTATATTTCTGATTTTTATGCGAAATGGTTTTGAATTACCAAACGTACAATAGTCAATGGCATCCACATTTAAGAACGGAATGGTCTTTTCATTTCCATCAGAATGCAGGGTCGTATATACTTTCTTGAGACATAAATCTATTTCTTGACGGTCAAACTCGCTATAATATGTTCGGACCCAAAGCGTATCCTTATCATTTTTATCATAAACCACAACAGAGCCTTGAAAACGAAGTAAATCATCATAAAAAATAGGCAATCGAATCGTACGATTGAATTTCTGTAAATAGGCTTTTAAGCCCGTATTTACAGGGTATGAAGGTTTTTTAAGTGATATTTTTAAATCGTCTTTCATAAAAAATAAAATTTCGAACAGGCTCAATTCATTGTTTAACTTGAATCCCAAAATTAAGTTTTATTTTTTAACTTGTAACAAAATTGACAATATCTCGTCTAAACTTATAGTAACTAACCAAATTATAGCCCATTGGAATCGATTCTTAAAATTTCAAATCTTACAAAAAAATTCGGACTTCTAACAGCAGTCAGTGATCTAACATTTAACATTGGCAAAGGAAATATCTATGGGATCTTAGGACCCAACGGGAGTGGGAAATCTACTACTTTAGGAATTATTTTAAACGTTGTAAATAAAACGTCTGGAAATTTCTCTTGGTTTGGTGGTTCAATGACAACGCATCAAGCGCTCAAAAAAGTGGGGGCTATTATTGAACACCCCAATTTTTATCCGTACATGACTGCATATCAAAACCTTAAATTGGTCTGTAAAATTAAAGAAATTCCCTATGACACCATAAATAAGACCTTAGAAATCGTTGGACTCATAGATCGGAAAGATAGCAAATTTAGTGCCTTTTCTTTAGGGATGAAACAACGCTTGGCAATTGCCTCGGCACTTCTCAATGACCCAGAAATATTAATTTTAGACGAACCAACAAATGGTTTAGACCCTCAAGGGATTCATCAAATTAGAGAAATTATAAAATCCATCGCCCAAAACGGAACTACAATTTTACTGGCTTCACATCTCTTAGATGAAGTTGAAAAAGTGTGTACGCATGTGGTGGTTTTAAGAAAAGGAGTCAATCTTTTTTCTGGTCGCGTCGATGAATTGATTTCAAGTCACGGATTTTTTGAATTAAAAACACCTCAAAAAGAGGACTTGATCACACTGCTTGAAGCACACCCCAATTTTTCACATACGAAAGTAGAAACTGATTTAATCACTGCGTTTCTGGAACACCCAATGGAAGCTGAAGAATTTAATCGACTCCTGTTTAAAAAAGGAATCGTTCTGAGCCATTTAGTAAAACGAAAAGAAAGCCTTGAAGAACAATTTTTACAATTAACTGACCACCAATGAGACGATTACTCAATTTAGAACTTCAGAAACTATTGCTCAACAAAACGAGTAAAATATTAATATTTATTTCATTTATTTTACCGCTTTGTGTGATTCTGTTATCCGCACTAAAAATCAATGTCTTTGGTTTTTTTACACTGGAATTAGGAGAATTAGGGATTTTTAATTTCCCAATTGTATGGCATATCACTACTTTTTTTGCATCCTTGTTTAAATTCTTTTTTGCCATCGTAGTCGTATCCATGATTGGGAACGAATACAGTAATAAAACACTCAAACAAAACCTCATCGATGGGCTTAGTAAAAAGGAGTTTATCTTATCTAAATTCTATGTGATTATTTTTTTCTCGTTTGTTTCAACCATCATTATTTTTATCATCTCTTTGGTTCTTGGCCTTATATATTCAAGTTACAATGAATTTTACATCATTATTAAACAAATGGAGTTTCTACTCGCCTATTTTGTAAAACTAGTAGGGTTCTTTTCGTTCTGTTTATTTTTAGGGGTTCTAGCCAAACGCTCTGCTTTTGCATTAGCGTTCTTATTGGTCGATCTGATTTTAGAGTGGATTATTTTAGGGATTATCACCTGGAAAGGAAGTTATGAAATCGCTCAAAAAGTGCAAAACTTTTTCCCTTTAACTTCTATGTCTAACTTGATCAAGCAACCATTTCAGCGCGTTGCCATGACCAAATTCCCATCCAACTCGGACATCGCTTATGACTATGCAGTCCATGTAGACACGGTCATAATCGTTATTTGTTGGACAATTTTATTTATATTTTTATCTTATAAGCTATTAAAAAGGAGAGATTTATAGTATATTTCAGATCATAATTTAAGTGTTTGTTTTTTGATGTACTTTAAAAAACGATCCAATTACTTTTGATGAAACATATTACAACTTTTGTTTTTCTATTAATTAGCGTATCTCTTTTTTCTCAAGGGGAAGCTTCGCATTGGTATTTTGGAAACGGTGCTGGATTAATTTTTGATGTCAATTCAGAATCCGTCACTAGCACGAATGCAGCCACATCTACAATAAATACAGCCGAAGGTTGTTCTTCTATTTCAGATTTCAATGGGAATTTGCTGTTTTACTCTGATGGTCGGAATGTTTGGGATAAAAATCATCAACTAATGTCCAATGCGAATTACAGTGCTGGTAGCGGTTTATTAGGCGATCCCTCAAGCACCTCATCTGCATTGATTGTTCCAAGACCGGGCAACCCAGATCACTACTATGTATTTACCGTTGATGAACCACACCACAATAATGCATGGGCGTTTCCAAACCAAGGCCCCGCCGATCGCGACGGGACCCCCTTAAGTTCGTATAGCGGAAGTAACGGCGGCACAATTCCCTCTGCAGATGATGGTTATAATAATGGATTAAATTACTCACTTTTAGATTTAACTCTCAATAGTGGGAATGGCGATATCGATGCCATTGAAAAAAACATTCACTTATTAACGTATGATCCGAGTGACCCAGATCAAGAGGCCTTCAAATGTTCTGAGAAAATCACAGCTGTAGAACATAACGATGGACAATCGTATTGGGTTTTGAGTCACTTTTTGGATGTATTTTATGCTTTTCGTATCGATGCTAGTGGAGTAAACACCACCCCAGTTACCACTCCGGTTGCCCCAAATATTTCAATCGATGGCTACCGTCGAAACGCCATTGGATACATGAAATCCTCCCCTGACGGTACTAAACTTGTCATCTGTCATACTGAGCAAGGGACTATCCAAGGGCAAAGTGCTAATAATTCTGGAAGTTTATGGATTTATGACTTTGATGACGCTACTGGAACGGTTAGTAACCCAGTAAATATTATAAGTAATACAGACGTGTATGGTGCGGCCTTTTCTCCAGATTCCAGTAAGCTCTATAAAACTGGTTCAAACTCGGTTTTACAATTTGATTTAGAGGCTGTAAATATTTCTGCAACAGGAACTAGTATCTATAATGGAAGTGAGTTTATAGCTGCTATTCAACTTGCGCCTAATGGGAAAATATATGCCGTTAATACTGATAGAGCCTCTACCCTAGACGTTATTAATAGCCCCAATGAATTAGGGGCGTTGTGCGATTACATCCCTTTTGGACAGTCGTTAGCAGCTGGCACAAATTCGATTCTTGGCTTACCGCCTTTTATTCAATCGTTTTTTTTAGCAAAAATTGGAGTTGAAAACTTATGTTTTGGTGAGGCCGTAAAATTCACTGTTGATAGTTCTGAAACCTATGATCGTATTTCATGGAATTTTGGAGACGGAAGTAGTCCCTCGACAGCAGACAGTCCGACACATACCTATCCTTCTGCTGGAGATTATACCGTCATGGCCACGCTTCAGATTGGAACTGATACGACTACCTTTTCAAAAACGTTCACAGTGACTCAAACCCCAGACGCCATCAATGTGTCTTTGGCCCAGTGTGATGAAGATGGTGTTTATGATGGAAAAACCCTGTTTAATTTAAACCAGATTTACGCTAAAGTCACAAATAATTTATCGGACCGAAATCTAAAATTCTACCAAAATAGAATGGATGCTGAAATGGACGCCTCTAACAACATTAGTGGAGATGCCTATGTGAATCGTCTAAATCCAGAGCAACTCTACATTCAGGTTTTAGACACGCAAACTGGATGCTATAGTGTGGCTGAATTGACTTTAAAAGTCAGTGCAACCACCGGAAATGATGCGATATTAGAGCGCTGTGATACAGATGGAACTATAGATGGGGAAATTAGTTTTAACCTTAGAGATGCCGATGCTTTGATTCTGGCTGGACTACCAGCCAGTTCAGTGTTAAATTATTATATAGAGTACCAAGATGCGCTTTTAGAAACAAATGCACTCTCAAACGATTTCAAAAATACCATTGCCAACAATCAAATCATTTTTGCACGAATTGAAAATGACAATGATTGTTATGGCATTAATCAATTAAAACTGGTAGTGCATGCGCTGCCAAAAATCACAACCAACGAGGAGGTTCTCTATTGTTTAAATACACATCCAGACCAAATTACATTAGATGGGGGAATCGTAACTGGACCTGTAAACAACTTCAATTATGAATGGTCAACAGGCGAAAAAACAGCTTCAATTAAAATTAATGAAATAGGAACTTATTACGTGACAATTTCTAATAGTAACGGCTGTTCAAAACTCAGAACGATTGAAGTGCTTCCTTCAAATGTTGCGACGATAGAGTCGATCACGATTATTGATCCTTCAGAAAACAATACGGTCACAGTTCTAGTGTCTGGAGAAGGCAATTATGAGTATTCATTAGATTCTGAATTTTCAGGCTATCAAGATTCAACTGTTTTTATGAATGTTGATCCTGGGCTACATACGGTATTTGTTAGAGATAAAAATAATTGTGGCGTCATAAATGCGCCTATTTCTGTCATTGGATTCCCGAAGTTTTTTACTCCTAATGGCGATGGATTTAATGACAGTTGGCATGTTTCGGGAATCGGCACCTCAACTCAGATGGATAGCGATGTCTATATATTTGATCGTTTTGGCAAACTTCTTATACGATTAAACGCTTTAGGGGATGGATGGAACGGCACACACAATAGCTCAAATGTGCCTGCCTCAGACTATTGGTTCTATGTAAAACTTCAGGATGGAAGAGATTTTAGAGGACATTTTTCGCTAAAGCGTTAATTATTACTAAAGATTTCAATGGGTGCTTTGCTGTAGTACTTACTTTGCCTTAGCTTTGCTGAATGCAATTTAAGCTTACATCCGACTTTAAACCCACTGGCGATCAACCGACAGCTATTAATCAATTAGTTGCTGGAATTGAAGCCAATGAAAAGTACCAAACGCTGTTGGGGGTTACGGGCTCTGGAAAAACCTTTACAGTGGCAAATGTCATTCAAGAAGTTCAGCGTCCAACCTTAGTGTTAGCGCATAATAAAACACTTGCGGCTCAACTGTACTCGGAGTTTAAGCAGTTTTTCCCTGAAAATGCAGTGGAGTATTTCGTGTCCTACTACGATTATTATCAACCGGAAGCTTACATCCCAGTCTCAGGAACGTATATTGAAAAAGATTTATCTATCAATGAAGAAATTGAAAAGCTACGATTAAGTACCACCTCTTCCCTATTATCGGGCCGAAGAGATGTGATTGTAATTGCCTCCGTTTCTTGTTTGTACGGGATTGGAAATCCTGCCGAGTTTCAAAAAAATATCATAAGTCTAAAAGCCAATGAAGTCATTTCTAGAACCGCCTTACTACATAAACTCGTTCAAAGTTTATATTCAAGAACTGAAGGTGAATTTAACCATGGAAATTTCAGAATCAAAGGCGATACGGTGGATGTATTTCCAAGTTACGCCGATCACGGATTTAGAATTCATTTTTTTGGCGATGAAATTGAAGCCATTGAAGCATTTGATATTAACACCAATAAGGTTATCGAAGTTTATGAAAGTGTGACTATTTACCCTGCAAATATGTTTGTGACGTCTCCAGATATTTTACAGAATGCCATCAAAGACATTCAAGATGATTTGGTACTACAACACGATTATTTCAAAGAAATTGGGAAACACTTAGAAGCCAAACGTCTAAAAGAACGCACCGAATTTGATTTAGAAATGATTCGAGAATTAGGGTATTGTTCTGGAATCGAAAATTATTCGCGGTATTTAGATGGTCGAGCGCCTGGCACACGCCCATTTTGCTTGCTTGATTATTTCCCAAGCGATTCCTTAATGGTGATTGACGAAAGTCATGTCACGATTTCACAAGTTCATGCCATGTATGGCGGTGATCGAAGTCGTAAAGAAAATTTGGTAGAATATGGCTTCCGACTGCCTGCAGCTATGGACAACCGGCCGCTGAAATTCGAAGAATTTGAAAGTCTTCAAAACCAAGTATTGTATGTAAGTGCGACCCCGGCAGATTATGAACTCGAAAAATCGGATGGTGTTTTTGTAGAACAAGTCATTCGTCCAACGGGACTTTTAGATCCGATTATCGAAGTGCGACCGAGTTTGAATCAAATTGATGATTTGATCGAAGAAATCCAACAACGGGTCGAAAAAGACGAACGTACTTTGGTCACGACCTTAACCAAACGAATGGCCGAAGAGTTGACCAAATACCTCGCACGGATTCAAATCAGATGTCGATATATCCATAGTGATGTAGATACCTTGGAACGGGTAGAAATTATGCAAGATTTACGTAAAGGTATTTTTGATGTCCTTGTCGGGGTTAACCTTTTGCGGGAAGGTTTAGACCTTCCTGAAGTGTCTTTAGTCGTTATTTTAGATGCGGACAAAGAAGGGTTTTTACGCTCGGCACGTTCACTGACACAAACCGTAGGACGTGCGGCCAGACACCTTAATGGACGTGCCATAATGTATGCCGATAAAATTACGAAGAGCATGCAAAAAACCATGGATGAAACCACCTACCGTCGCGAAAAGCAAATCGCCTATAACACTAAACACAATCTAAAACCCAAAGCGCTCAATAAAAGTCTGAATAATGCACTGACTAAAAACTCGGTGAGTAGTTATTATTATGAACAAGAGGCGATGAAAGCCGCTGAACCCGAAAATGCCTACTTGTCAGCGCCCGAATTAGAACAAAAAATTAGAGACACTCGAAAACTGATGGAATCGGCGGCTAAAGATTTAGATTTCTTACATGCGGCACAATTTCGAGACCAGATTAAAGCCTATCAAAAAAAGTTAGACGCTTTGAAAGTCTAAATACTACTTGTTAGATGCCCCTAATTTATGATGTATTTATACCTCACTGTGTATTAGATCTTCCAAGAGGCGTTAAAAAGTAAAGCAAAAACGGATATTCTCTTATTTTTTAATACTTTTATACAACTCAACAAACAAATCATTTTAGGGAATGAAAAAAGCATTGGTAATTTCTGGAGGTGGAAGCAAAGGCGCATTTGCAGGGGGAGTTGTACAATATTTAATGGAAAATGAAGGGAAAGAATACGATTTATTTTTGGGCACTTCTACAGGCAGTTTAATGGTATCACATTTGGCGTTAGGCATGTTAGATGAACTAAAAGAACTTTATACAAATGTAAATCAGAAAACTATTTTTAGTAACAATCCTTTTAAAATTAAAAAAGTTGATGGCGAAAAAGTGGTGAGTATTCGGCATTTAAATACGCTTTGGAATTTTTTAAATGGAAGAAAAACTTTTGGTGAAAGCAAAAACTTAAGACGTTTAATTAAAAAAAATATTACCAAAGAAATGTATGCTAAAATCAGAGCAGAGAACAAAGAAGTGGTCGTTACCGTCTCTAATTTAACAGTCAATCAAGTTGAATATAAATCAATTCAAGAGTGTACCTATGATGATTTTTGCGATTGGATTTGGGGCTCTTGCAACTATATCCCATTTATGAGTTTGTTAGAAAAAAATAATTATCAATATGCAGATGGAGGTTTTGGTTCTTTGGTACCGATTCGAGAAGCCATTTTAAGAGGAGCCACAGAAATAGATGCCATTATTTTAGAAACAGAGGTGACTCAATTTAATAAATTACCTGCTAAAAATCCATTTTCTTTACTATTTGATGTGTTCGATTTTATGCTAACCCACGTAGAAAAACATAATATTACGATTGGTAAACTCGCTGCCAATAATAAAAATGTAAAGCTTAATTTATATTATACACCAACCGTTTTAACAACAAATTCATTAGTATTTGATAAAAAATTGATGCAAAAATGGTGGAAATCCGGTTTTAAATATGCAATGTCTAAGCAAGAAAAAATTATGAGTGAGTTTAGACCAGATGTATTAACGGATAAAGAAATAGATAGAAATTTATAAAAAGAACTTTGGGGTCGTTTAAAATCTCCGTTGCGAAAAGCCACACGAGTTTGAGTCCTTTAATTTTTTATTTCCCTGCTCCCATAACATCATTCAGTTTGTTTTTTAATGTCTCTTTAATAAGATCTGAGTCTGTATCATAAATCAAAAGCCCTTCGTCTGTATCACTCATTTGCCCTTTCAGGTCTCCTTTTTCATTCCATATAGAAGTTTTTCCAGCGGATTCACTTCCTCCAGAGACCCCTACAAAATTAGACATTAAAACTATTATTTTATGTTTTTTAGCCAAGCTAGATAACCCCTTTAATTTCTTATCTATGCCTGACTTATTGGTCATCACTGTAGCCACATAAATCGTTGCAAATTGGGAAATCGCAGCCTCACTATGTTCTACCACCGTGGATTCATAACAAATAGCAGGCGCTATTTTATGATTCTCTAGTTGGATAAAACAGGCTTCATTTCCTTTTTCAAAATACTGTTCTTCTCCTTTGTATAAATACTGTTTAGAATAGGTCAAACGATTTTTATGAGGTTGAAATAAGACCATACTTACCAAAGGTTTTGAAATCCCAGGGGTTGGTGCTCCAAATCCAATCGTGATATTATTAGAGTCACTAATTTTTTGAAAGACATCAAACCGTTTATCATTTTGATCGGTCGCTAATGACTTTGCCAGTTCAGCTTCATAGCCTGTGATTGATAGTTCAGGAAAAAAAAGTGCTGAGACTTGCGCTTCAATCGCTAATTGTATAAGCTCTAAATGAACCGTTATATTTTTTTCTATATCCCCTTTGAAAGGTTTGATTTGTGCAACACTTATTTTCATGGCGGTAGAGCGTTTGGGACGTTAATACAGTAGCAATGTATTAAAAATAATTTACAAAAAAAATCCAGAGCATTGGCTCTGGATTTTAATCTTGTAAGTAACTATCCCCAAAAAAGGGAGTCTCTAAATTTATGCTAAAACAGCTTGTACTTTATCTGCTGCTTCTTGAAATTCAACGGCACTTTGAACGTCTAATCCAGAGCTGTCAATCAGTTTTTTAGCGATATCGGCATTGGTTCCTTGTAAACGTACAATGATCGGTACATTAATGGTTCCCATGTTTTTATACGCATCGATGACCCCTTGTGCCACACGGTCACAACGTACAATTCCACCAAAAATATTTATCAAAATTGCTTTTACTTCTGGATCTTTTAAAATAATTTGAAAGGCTGCTTCCACACGAGCGGCATCAGCTGTGCCTCCAACATCTAAAAAGTTAGCCGGCTCACCCCCTGCTTGTTTGATTAAATCCATCGTCGCCATTGCCAAGCCTGCTCCGTTTACCATACAGCCAACGTTGCCTTCTAAATCTACGTAATTAAGACCTAAAGCACCTGCTTCAACTTCAATCGGATTTTCTTCGCGAATGTCTCTTAACTCTAAATAATCTTTATGTCTGAATAAGGCATTATCGTCAATGGTTACTTTTGCATCGACGGCTAGTATTTTATTGTCACTTGTTTTTAATACTGGGTTGATTTCAAATAAAGACGCATCCGATTTGTCATAAGCAGTATAAAGAGCCGTTACAAATTTGGTCATGTCTTTAAATGCAGCGCCAGATAAACCTAGGTTAAAAGCCACTCGTCGCGCTTGAAACGGTAACATGCCTGTTGACGGATCAATTTCTTCGGTGAAAATTAAATGAGGGGTTTCTTCTGCAACGGTTTCAATATCCATTCCACCTTCTGTAGAATACATAATCATATTTCTTCCTGAAGTTCTATTTAATAAAACTGATATGTAAAATTCACTTGTTTCCGTTTCACCAGGGTAATACACATCTTCAGCCACCAACACTTGGTGTACTTTTTTACCCTCGGCGGAGGTTTGAGGCGTGATTAATTGCATCCCAATAATTTGATCGGCAATCGATTCTACTTCTCCCAAATTTTTAGCAAGTTTCACCCCACCCCCTTTACCACGACCACCTGCATGCACTTGTGCTTTGAGGACGTGCCAGCCTGTGCCCGTTTCTTCGGTAAGCTTTTTCGCTGCTGCAACCGCTTCTTGAGGCGTGTTTACAACGATTCCCTTTTGGATTTTAACGCCAAAAGTACTTAATATTTCTTTTCCTTGGTATTCGTGTAAATTCATCCTTGAATCGATTTATTTTTTAGTTCCTCGTTGAGAAGAAGTCTGTGAAATTATAGTGCGACAAAAGTAATTAACCTAATGCGTTTTACCAATAATTTTTAGTATTGATTTTATCAGAATTTATTTCTGGAAACTTTCTAATATTTCAACCCTTTTATAACCGAGAATGCTTTATCAACTAAATGGTCTTCTACTAGGATGGTAAACTCATTGGTCGTGGAAATGACTTCATATAAGGTGACATTATCCCACGCTAAACGCTTAAATATTTGATAATACAATCCGGCTATTTTAGAATTTCCTTTTGGTAAATTAATGCTAATAGCCGAAAGATTATCTTGCGATCCTATAAGTAACTCGTCTTTAAAGACTTCAAAAAGACGGTCTTTTTTTGAACTAGAAACAATAATATTACTTTCAAAAATTCCGCGTGTGAATGCATAAAATATTTGTTGATTTGTGTTGATTTTCTCTAATACTTTTGAATGACTCTTGATTAAGGTTTTGGAATTTTGAAATGTAAAATCACTTAAACTGGACCGCACTGTGATATCTCCTAAGTTTTTAAATATTGTTTTTAGCTGAACAGAATTTTTAACAGTAAGAGGCTGATTGTAACGTCGTAATGCCATGGTAATGGCACCATCTTTTACCGGTTTTCTCAACATTTCAGAAATGGTTGCATTTAAATCTTTTGCTAAGGCCGAGAAATTTATAATCTCCCTTGCGAGGGCTTCTTCTAAAAAAGGCCTTGACACTAATATTTCTTGTACACAGGAAGCGATTGTCTTCAAATTGTTTATTATTTAACATTTCGTGTAAAAATAGCATTTTTTTCACATTTTTATGGTTTTTAATCGCATTAAATATATGTTTGCCTCGTTAAACCTTTTGAAAACAAACTCATGAAATCAAGTACCTTATTACAAATTGCAAAAGAACACGGAAGTCCTGTTTATGTGTATGACGCACACAAAATGGAAGCGCAATATAAGCGCTTAACTGCAGCCTTTAGTAAGGTCAAACATTTAAAAGTCAATTATGCGGCGAAAGCATTGACTAATATTTCGGTCCTTAAGTTTATCAATCACTTGGGTGCAGGGTTAGACACAGTATCGATTCAGGAAGTTCAATTGGGACTTCATGCAGGATTTAAACCTGAAAATATTATATATACGCCCAACGGTGTCTCTTTAAAAGAAATTGAAAAAGTAGCAAAATTAGGGGTTCAAATTAATATCGACAACCTTTCTATATTAGAGCAATTTGGAACCAAACATCCAAAAGTCCCGGTGTGTATTCGAATCAATCCACACATTATGGCGGGAGGAAATACCAATATTTCGGTCGGACATATCGACTCTAAATTTGGCATCTCCATACATCAAACGCCCTTATTACTGCGGATTGTTGAAAACACAAAGATGACCATCAATGGTATTCACATGCACACGGGTAGTGATATTTTAGATATTGATGTGTTTTTACGAGCGAGTGAAATTCTATTTGACGTAGCCCGTCAATTTGATAATCTAGAATTTATTGATTTTGGATCTGGGTTTAAAGTGCCTTATACAGACAACGACATCGAAACTAATATAGAAGAATTGGGTGAAAAACTGACAGAACGTTTTCAAACCTTTTGTAAAAACTATGGCAAGGATGTGACTTTAGCATTTGAACCTGGGAAATTTATTGTGAGTGAATCTGGTTACTTTTTATCGAAAGTGAATGCCATCAAACAAACAACCTCAACCGTTTTTGCACAAATTGATTCTGGATTTAATCATTTGATTCGACCTATGCTTTACGGATCACAACATGACATTGTGAATATTTCAAACCCAAAGGGAAGAGAACGGTTTTACTCGGTTGTAGGCTATATTTGTGAAACGGATACCTTTGCAAATAATAGACGTATCAATGAAATTAGAGAAGAAGATGTCTTGGCATTTAAAAATGCTGGCGCCTATTGTTTCATGATGGCGAGTAATTATAACTCTCGATATCGACCAGCGGAAGTTTTATGGTACAATAAAAAAGCCCACTTGATTAGAAAACGTGAAGTTTTTGAAGACTTAACAACCAATCAAATTCTGGTAGACTTCTAGATATGAGGGGGTTAATATGTTTTTTTTTGAAGATTATTCTTAATAAAATATTAAAAAGAGTGCACACGTTAAATATAATACTACATTTGTAGTCTAAAAATCATACAAGTGAAAAACGGTACCGTAAAATTTTTCAACGCATCCAAAGGATTTGGGTTCGTTACAGAAGACGATTCAAACACTGAGTACTTTGTACACGTAACTGGAATAATCGATGAGATTAATGAAGGTGACGCAGTTGAATTTGAATTAAAAGAAGGTAGAAAAGGAATGAATGCAGTAAACGTTAGACTCGTCTAATTTTTACTTTTACATTTTATTTTTTACAAAAAAGCCTATCTGGACAGATAGGCTTTTTTGATTCTATTCGGTACCATCGACATACGTTTTAAGGTATGAAAATGTTGGAGTGAGTTGGCCGTTTTTGGTCATTCTAGAACGCTCCAAAATACCAAAGACATCGGCATTAAAAAAAGAGGGGATAATTTTATCTACAAATGTTTTACCAAAGCCTTCACTCGCATCTTTTGGCAATTCACAAGGTAAATTATCCACTGCCATCACCGCAATCGCATCCGTATTTTTAAAGTCCACTTCCATTTCGGATTCTGGGTCATAGCCGTAAATAGGACTTTCAATGGTTGACGGTCGAATGGTACAGGCCACTGGCCCATCGATATCACAACTGATGTCTGCCACAACACTCAACTTAAAAGCATCTGCTTTGGCTTGCGCTCGACTAAAAAATGCAGGGCCCCCTTTTCCATAAAAATGCCCCGCAATAAACAGGTCGGCAACCGCCGTAAAACGCTCAAAGGTTGATCGATAGGATTCTGGATGCTGAAAGAAATCTGATTTTCCTAAATGCGTTCCATCCACACGTTCGCAATAATCAAAGACATCTAACTGTACATACACGGCTTCGGAGAAATTCTGATTTAAAAATTGATCCACCGACACTTTTTTAATATTTAGGTGGTCTAAAATTTCTTTTGCCCCCTGCCCTACACGTCCAGTTCCCGTTAAAATAATTTTTAGGTTGGGAAGCGTAATTTGATTCAATTGTGCGTTCAATGCGGCGCGTCCATTAAGAGTGGTCGCTTTAGGTAAATCAAATATATCTAACTTCAACCCTAAGGTTCGCATACCATTGTATGCGCCCACAACGCCTGCATAATACCCAAATCCAATCAGTCGGTGGTTTTGTTCACTCACCAAGGTTTCGTGATCATACAACGTAATATTTTTATCTAAAATCGCTTGAAGCAACTTTCGATTATAGGGTTGTTTTTTGATGGTATGACTAAAAAAGAAATAACTTTTATTAGGGATAAGGGCATCAATTGGGACTTCTTTCACACCTATTAATACATCCGCTGCACTAACATCCGTCACAACTTCTAAACCTGCGTTGGTATATTCGGCATCTGTAAATGCACGAATGGGGGATGCTTCAATAAGTAATTCTGCCGATGGGAAATCAGAAAGAAACTTTTGGCACGATATTGGGTCTAAAACTACACGTCTATCTGGTGGAGATTTTCGTTCTTGAATGACAGCAAACTTCATAGGCAGATAACTAATATTAACTATTTTTTACGAAAGTAAAAGGAATTGATTGGTTGCACAAGTTTTTTTGTAACTTTGCCACCCCTCTTCGGAGGACAATTATAGTAATGGGGTCGACTGGTATTGACAGCGAGATCTACTAAAC
>TARA_B110000967_G_scaffold120221_1_pt1 | contig 23040 bp, 20 predicted proteins | sample TARA_B110000967 | Tara Oceans TARA_B110000967 (sample SAMEA4397903) | marine metagenome | biome: Polar Biome; feature: [DCM] deep chlorophyll maximum layer (ENVO:01000326); material: water (ENVO:00002006), including particulate matter (ENVO:01000060) such as... | depth 35 m
GCCATTCGCCTGCCTCAAAAGAGGAGGTTTGTTGGGCATTTAAAAAGCCTAAACTTGCCAAAAACAACACTATAAATATTTTTTTTTTCATGTGTTTATATTTATTCTTTTTATCGGACCCGTACTCTTCGCTATTAATCATTGTCCATGGGTGATAAAATTCTACGACATCAATCATACCGCTTAATGTTTAGAACAAATTTGCAATTATTATTCCAAAAAAGCAGCGAACTAGATGTGGCTATCAATTTTTTCAAAACCAGTACCCTACATTTACAAAAAAACCAGTTTTTTTGGTTTCTTCAGACCAGTTATATTTGACTTCTATCGGTCCAAAAATTGTCTCATAACCATATCCCACAGAATAGCCTCCGTAGGAAGGTGGTTGGATCCATTCGCTTTTTAAAAAAATATCCTCTCCAATGTTTGCAAAATTAGCGGAGATATTAAAATGATGATTCTTAAAGACTTTATAATCTAAGGTCGCAAAAGCTTTTACAAAACTATCCCCAATAAGTTCTAAATAATCATACCCATAAAACGAGGAGAAATTATTGAAATAATTTTGACCATAACCCCCGAGTCCAAAATGAAGGGCCTTCGTACTACTATCTCCTACAATAAAACCGCCTTCTGTCCCAACATGAAGTGCTAATTGATCATTGATTTTGAATGCTTTAGATAGTTGTGATTTAATAATTGAGAAGTCGTTAAAATTTCCGTTGGAATTTGAAGATGCAAAATAGTACTGAAACCCACCTTCAAAGACAAATCCGCTCGTCGGGAAAAACTTATTGTCAATGGTATCGATCTTTAAAGTACCAAATCCGCTAAAAAAGTGACTGTCTTCAAATTTATATTCAGACGTATCAAAAACAGATAAAAATGCATTATCGTTGGTGGCAATCTTTAAGTTCTTTAACTCTAACCCAATCTTTAGAGCTAAGTCCTTTTTAACCAGTGTTTCAACAAAAAACTGATGTGTAAAATCCCTGAAATTCATCGGAATTTCTTCAACGGATGGATAATTAATGGTGTTAATAAGCCCCGATGGGTCGGTAGAGTGGTTAAACCCTATATAACGAGAGTTGATTCCTACGCTCCAATAAAAGCCTTTATCAATATAGTAGTCAAAATTATAACGGCTGTTATCACCAAGAATAAAATCTAAAGACAAAACGTCATTTTTAAGAAACAATTGTTTCTTAGTAAGGTTTAAAAGAACGGCGCTTTTATATAATTGATCATAGTGTAAACCAAGCTTGATAAAGGTTGTGTTTTTGGATTCAATAACTTTCGCCATTAAATCATAGCCTTGATCGGAAGGTGAAAACTTATATAAAAAACTATCAAAATTATTGGTCGCCACCAAATTATTAACGCCTTTGCTAAAGTCGTCATAAGTAATCATCTCATTGCTTCTAAATCTTAGCTTTCCTAAAATATAGGAGGCTGTGTATTTTTCATTCCCTGAAATTTCAATTTTATTAATTTTAATTTCATCAAAATGAGGCGTATTAATGGGTTCAGGTTTATAACTTTGGGCTGCTGCGATGGCTTTCAATTGTTCTGAAAATTCTTCCGTTGCTGTTTCTCCATTTTTAATAATCTCATTTTTGTCTTGGAACGAAATAAGCGAATACGCATTGACGTTTGGATGGATATAGATATCCGTCAATTTGGCTTTGGCTTTCATCTCTTTAACCGCACTAAAATTATTGATTTGGATTAAAATGTCTGAAACGGAATTCAGACGGTTTTTGTCTAGTAATGGATCTTGGACATCGACCCCAATAATTACATCTAAATTTTTGGATTTTAAGCCTTCAATGGGATAGTTATTAACGATTCCACCATCCATCAATAATTTATTATTTAATGTGATCGGTTGAAAAAGTGTCGGCAGAGCGCTGCTCGCGGCGATTGCTTGCGCTAAATTTCCATGATCTAATATGACTTCTTGCCCGGTTTGCATATCGGTTGCGATGCAATAAAAAGGGATGGGAAGTTTACTAAAATCATTAACACCAGAAACATTTAATGTTAGTTTCGTAAATAAATTAAACATGTTTTGTCCTCTAGAAATTGAAGAAGGCAGTTGGATTTTAAAGTTATTTACAGGAAGTGAAAAAGCATATTTTTCGGCATTTTTACGTTCAAAAAAGGTTTTTGACTCTCGTGGTACTTCATCATTAATTAGGGTCTGGAAGTCAAATTTTTTAACAATTGAATCTAGTTGTTTTCCAGTGTACCCAGAGGCATACAATGCCCCAACGACAGACCCCATACTTGTGCCAGAAATATAATCAACGCGAACACCCAAGCTATCCAAGGTCTTTAACACACCTATTTGCGCTAAGCCTTTAGCGCCACCACCGCTAAGAACCAACCCGACACGAAGGTTCTTAACTTCTTTTTCTTGAGAAAAACTCCAAGAGAATAAGAAAATAAATGATATGATTAGTAAGTTACGCACTTGATTTTTTTTGATAATAATTATAAATAATGCGAGCTTTTGACACTCCAACTACCTGTTCTAATTCATCCAAGGCTGCGAAAGAAACACGTTGTACCGATTTGAACTTTTTTAATAAGTCTAAAATCGTTTTTTCACCAATTCCAGTAATCGATTCTAATTCGGAATTCAAAGCTGTTTTACTTCGTTTATTGCGATGATGTTCGATCCCAAAACGGTGGGCTTCATTTCGAAGTTGTTGTATGATTTTTAGAGTTTCACTTTTTTTGTCTAAATATAAGGGAATTGGATCATTTGGATAGAATAATTCTTCTAAACGTTTTGCAATTCCGATAATCGCAATTTTCCCACGAAGTTCTAAATCGTCTAAACTCTTTAAAGCAGCAGATAATTGTCCTTTACCTCCATCAATTATAATCAAATGTGGTAAGGGTTCTTTTTCATCTAATAACCGCTTGTAGCGTCGATATACAACCTCGGTCATTGACGCATAATCATCTGGTCCCACCACTGTTTTTATATTAAAATGACGATACTCCTTTTTGCTAGGTTTCCCATTTTTAAAAACCACACAAGCCGCAACAGGGTGGGTCCCTTGAATATTTGAATTGTCAAAACATTCGATATGAGTGGGGGCTTCTGAAAGTCGCAAGTCCGATTTCATCTGCGCCATAATTCGCTCTACATGACGGTCGGGGTCGGTAATCTTAACCTGTTTTAATTGTTCCAGTCGTTGATATTTAGCATTTCGCAACGACAAATCTATCAGTTGTTTTTTGTCTCCTACCTTGGGAATGGTCATCTTAAAACCAGCCCCTAAATTAACTTCAAAAGGCACATAAATCTCTTTAGATTCTAGCGCAAATCGTTGGCGTATTTCTGTAATGGCTAACTCTAATAACGCTTGGTCCGTTTCCTGAAGTTTCTTTTTCAATTCCATGGTGTGCGATCGAATGATTGCTCCGTAAGAAAGTTGTAAAAAATTGACATATGCATAGCTCTCGTCGCTCACAATTGAAAATACATCAACATTACTAATCTTTGGATTCACAATGGTTGATTTGGCTTGATAGTTTTCGAGAATTTGTAGTTTTTCTTTTAAGGATTGGGCCGCTTCAAACTCTAAATTCTCTGAAAATGATTTCATTTGAGCTTTAAAAACTGAAATTGAATTTTTAAAATTTCCTTTTAAAATTTCGCGAATCGTTGCAATATTTTCCAAATAAGACGCTTCGTGCTCTTTAGCTTCACAGGCTCCTTTACAATTTCCTAAGTGATATTCTAAACAAACTTTATATTTCTGACTTACTATTTTTTCTTTAGATAGATCGTATTTACAAGTTCTCAATGGAAAGAGTCCTTTGATAAGGTCTAAAAGCGTATAAACTGTTTTAATACTGGTATAGGGTCCAAAATACTCAGACCCATCTTTGATCATGCGCCGGGTTTGAAAGACTCTTGGAAACGCTTCATTTTTAATGCAAATCCATGGATAGGATTTGTCATCTTTTAACAGCACATTGTACCGCGGTTGGTATTTTTTGATAAGATTATTTTCAAGCAACAACGCATCTGTTTCGGTCTCAACAACGATGTGCTTAATCTCAACTATTTTCTTAACAAGAACATTTGTTTTTCCATAGTCATGGACTTTGTTAAAATAGGAACGAACTCTGTTTTTTAAGTTTTTAGCTTTTCCAACATAAATAACCACACCCGAAGCGTCGTAAAACTGATAGACACCAGGCGTATTTGGTAAGGTTTGTAGTTGAAGTTCTATATTAGAATGCGTCATTAATTCAAAGGTATATTAATTCCAACGATTGTAAAAATGGAATTTGCATTTTTAGTATCTTGCAAGGGTAAAATCCAATTCAGTTATGAATATTGTAATACTTTCACGCAATATAAATCTTTATTCAACCCGAAGACTTATCGAGGAAGCTGAACAGAGAGATCATCAGGTCGAAATCATTGATCCTTTGGATTGTGATTTGATTATTGAAAAAGAAAAACCGACTGTTTTTTATAAAGATAAATATCTCGATTATGTGGATGCGATCATTCCACGTATTGGAGCCTCTATTACCTATTATGGGTGTGCCGTGGTCAGACAGTTTGAAATGATGAATGTGTTTTCGACTGTATCCTCAAATGCCATTCTCCAATCGAGAGATAAACTACGAAGTTTTCAACACCTTTCCAAAGCGGGTGTCGACATGCCAAAAACTGTTTTTACGAATTACTCGCGCGATATAGAAAACGTAATTGCTCGGGTTGGTGGTACCCCTGTAGTCATCAAGCTACTTGAGGGAACTCAAGGAATTGGCGTTGTTTTAGCAGAGTCAAAAAATGCCGCTGAATCGGTACTAGAAGCATTTAATGGTCTCGAAGCTAGGGCTTTAGTGCAAGAGTATATTGCCGAAGCCAAAGGAGCTGACTTAAGAGCTTTTATCGTGGATGGTCAAGTTGTTGGTGCAATGAAACGACAAGGGAAAAAAGGCGAATTCAGATCGAACCTTCACAGAGGTGGAAGCTATACCTACCATAAACTGAGTGGTGAGGAAATTGAACTTGCTATTAAAGCGGCTAAAAAACTAAAACTACCTATTTGCGGCGTCGATATCTTACAGTCAAATCGAGGCCCTTTAGTCATGGAAATTAACTCTACTCCTGGACTTGAAGGAATTGAGGAGGTTTCAAACAAAAATATTGCAAAAGCAATTATAACCTATATTGAACAGGGTAAAGCATAAAGAATATTAGCGCGTGAAGAAAACAGAATTAAGAGCCAAATACAAAGCGCTTCGAGCAAATTTAAGCCCAAAGAAATTTGAAGACTCTAGTCTTCTAATTGCGAATCATGTGCTAAAACTTCCAATATGGGATCGTTCATTTTTTCATGTATTTTTGACTATTAAATCTTTAAACGAAGTAGAAACAGAACCTATTTTATCTGTTCTTGCTGGAAAAGACAAACACATTGTGCTCTCAAAAACTGACTTTGAAACAAAAACGATGTCACATATATTACTGCAAGACAATACGAGTATCGAATTGAACAGATGGAACATCCCAGAACCCAAAAATGGCATTCCGATAAGTGACCAACAAATTGAAGTGGTGTTTATTCCGCTCATGGCTTTTGATGAATTAGGAAATCGGGTTGGGTATGGAAAAGGATTTTACGATGGGTTTTTAAAAAACTGTTCAAAAGATACTTTAAAAATTGGGCTTTCATTTTTTGAAGCAGACGCTGAAATAAAAGACATTGAGCCTTTCGATATCCCTTTAGATTATTGTATTACACCACATAAAACGTATACGTTTTAATTGACTGAAGGTTTTGGGAATACTTTTTTATTAAATACTAAAAGCAATCCAACTCCTGTACTGATTGCCATATCAGCAATATTAAAAACGGGATCAAAAAAAGAAAAATAGCGCCCACCGATATAAGGTAACCATTCTGGGAAATACCCTTTAAATAAGGGAAAGTAAAGCATATCTACAACATTTCCATGAAATACATTACTATAGCCTTGTGAAGGAAATAAAGTCGCTGTTTGCCCCACACTACCATCAAATAAGATCCCATAAAAAACAGAGTCGAAAATATTTCCAAGCGCCCCAGAAAACACCAACACTAAAGCTCCTATAAGAATTTTAGAAGCCGACTTTTTAAAACTTTGATGCAACCAATACCCGATACCGCATACGGCAAAAATCCTAAAAATGGTTAAAATTAACTTGGCCGTTGAATCGGATATATAAGAAGAGATATCACTGATTTTAGCACCCCAAGCCATCCCTTCGTTTTCGATAAAAAAAAGTCTAAACCAATCAAAAACCTTATATTCTTGACCGAGCTCAAAATGAGTTTTTATGTATATTTTTGAGGTTTGATCTATAAAAAGAATAAGTACTATTAATAAAAACGCCAGTTTTTTAGACATCTTATTTTTGCATATTCTTAGCCTCAATACTTAGAGTGGCGTGTGGCACTAACTCCAAACGTTTTTTGTTGATGAGCTTTCCGGTGACTCTACAAATTCCATAGGTCTTATTCTCAATTCGAATCAAGGCGTTTTTAAGATCCCTAATAAATTTTTCTTGTCGGATTGCTAACTGCGAATTAGACTCTTTACTCATCACTTGACTGCCTTCATCGAAAGCTTTAAATGTTGGTGAGGTATCTTCAGTGCCGTTGTTTAAATCATTCATATAGGCACTTTTAATTAACTCTAAGTCATGTTGCGCTTTCTCTATTTTTAGATGAATGAGAACTCTGAATTCTTCTAAATTTTCATCCGAATATCTACTCGTGTTTTCAATTAACATAATTATGAGGGTTTTTGAATAAATAACCTGGTGTCGATCGTGTCAAAAGTTACCTCTATTCCATTATCTAATTGTGTAACCAGGTGTAGTTCTTCCGTTAATGTTTCTAGTTTTATATAGTCTAAATTTTGTTTTATAGCGTTCTCAATGTGAGCATCTTTTTGTAAAAAAACCTCGATGCGATCGGTAACTTCAAATCCAGAATCTTTTCTTAAATTTTGAATTCTATTGACCAATTCTCTTGCAATTCCTTCATCTTTTAAAGCCTCCGAAATTGTAACATCCAATGCGACCGTCACAGCACCCTGATTGGCCACTAACCAACCTTCGATATCTTGAGAGGTAATCTCTACATCTCTGCGCTCCAAATTAATGCTTTTTCCATTAATTTCAATAGCTAAAACTCCATTTTCTTCAATTTGTTTAATGTCGCTTGGCTGCAAATTGTTAATTGCATTTGCAATTAACTTCATATCCTTCCCAAAACGGGGCCCAAGCGCTTTAAAATTTGGTTTTATTTGTTTCACTAAAATATCCGAAGCATCCTCTAATAGTTCAATTTCTTTCACATTTACTTCGTGTTTCACTAAGTCTGCAATGGCTAAAATTTCTTCTTTTTGAGCCGCCGAACTCACAGGAATCATGATTTTCTGTAACGGCTGACGTACTTTAATTTTTTCTTTTGCTCTTAACGACAATACAAGTGATGAAATCGTTTGTGCTTGTTCCATTTTACGCTCTAAATCTTTGTTGATTAAAGAGGTGTTAACAGATGGGAAATCGGCTAAATGAACACTTTCAAATGACTCTTTATTGGTCACCGAATTCAAATCTAAGTACAAGCGGTCCATAAAGAAAGGTGCAATAGGCGCCCCCAGCTTAGCAATGGTTAACATACATGTATATAAGGTTTGATACGCAGATATCTTATCCGTTTGATATTCGCCTTTCCAAAAACGCCTTCGACTCAAACGAACATACCAGTTACTAAGGTATTCTTGCGTAAATTCGGAGATCACTCGGGCCGCTTTGGTGGGCTCATAGTCTGCATAATACGCATCTACTTTTTCTGTTAGTGAGTTTAATTCAGATAAAATCCAACGGTCAATTTCTGGACGTTCCTTAGTGGGAATATCAGCCTCGGCATAGCTGAATTTATCGATATTAGCATAGAGTGTGAAGAATGAATAAGTGTTGTACAGAGTGCCAAAAAACTTTCGTTTGACTTCTTCGATTCCCTCTGTGTCAAATTTCAAATTATCCCATGGATTCGCATTACTAATCATGTACCAACGGGTGGCATCTGCGCCATAAGTTGACAGTGTTTCAAAAGGGTCGGTTGCATTGCCCAATCGTTTGGACATTTTTTGTCCATTTTTATCTAATACTAAGCCATTTGAAACAACATTTTTATACGCCACAGAGTCAAAAACCATGGTTCCAATCGCATGAAGGGTATAAAACCAACCTCGAGTTTGATCCACACCTTCCGCAATAAAATCAGCTGGAAATGCTTTGTTTTGATCAATTAAGTCTTTGTTTTCGAATGGATAGTGCCATTGTGCGTAAGGCATGCTTCCAGAATCAAACCACACATCAATGAGATCACTTTCGCGATGCATTGGCTGTCCCGATGGAGATACCAAAATAATGGCATCTACAATATTTTTATGTAAATCGATTTTAGCATAATTTTCAAGCGAATAATCTCCGACTACAAAATCTTCAAAAATGGCGTTTTCTAAGACCCCTGCTTGTACTGCTTTTTGCATTTCTGATTTTAACTCTTCCACAGAGCCAATACAGATTTCTTCCTTCCCATCTTCTGTTCTCCAAATAGGAAGTGGAACTCCCCAATAACGAGAGCGTGATAAATTCCAGTCGTTCGCATTTGCTAACCAGTTTCCAAAACGGCCTTCTCCAGTACTTTTTGGTTTCCAATTAATTGTTTGATTTAATGCAAACATGCGATCTTTGACATCAGTTACTTTTACAAACCAAGAATCTAATGGATAATATAAAATTGGTTTATCTGTTCGCCAGCAGTTTGGATAGCTGTGCTTATATTTTTCTACCTTAAAGGCTTTGTTTTCTATTTTTAACTTGATCGCTAATTCGACATCTACCGATCTTTCTGGGGCTTCCCCTTCTGGATAATATTCGTTTTTAACATAACGTCCTGCGAATTCTGCGACTTCGGGTCTAAAACGTCCTTGTAAATCTACCAATGGCACTAAAGTATCGTCCTTGTCTTTTACCAATAATGGCGGAATTTCGGGACTGGCTTGTTTGGCAACAATCGCATCATCAGCACCAAATGTTGGAGCAGTATGTACAATCCCTGTTCCGTCTTCAATGGTTACAAAATCGCCTGAGATAATTCGAAACGCATTTTCTGGATGGTCATGTGGTAAAGCATAATCGAGCAATTGCTCATATGTAATTCCGACCAAATCTTTCCCGATAAAGGATTTTACAACATAGAATGGAATGGCTTTATCTGATGACTGATAGCCTTCTAAACCAGCTATCGCATCAACTTCTTTAAATTTTCCGCTAAATTGCTTTCCAACCAATGCCTTTGCGACGACCACATTGGCCGCTTCAAAAGTGTATTGATTGAACGTCTTGACAAGTACATATTCAATTTTTGGACCAACTGTTAAGGCCGTATTACTTGGCAAAGTCCAAGGCGTTGTGGTCCAAGCTAAAAATAAGATGGGACCTTCGTTTTGTAAAAATTCAGGAAGTGACTCCGTAGTTGCTTTAAATTGAGCAACAATTGTAGTGTCTGTAACGTCTTGATAAGTTCCCGGTTGATTCAGCTCGTGGGAGCTTAATCCGGTTCCTGCTTTAGGTGAGTAGGGTTGAATCGTATACCCTTTATAAAGAAGGTTTTTATTATAAATTTGTTTTAATAACCACCAGACACTTTCCATGTATTTTGGATCATAAGTCACATACGGATCCTCCATATTGACCCAATACCCCATTTTTTGAGTCAGGTCGTTCCAAATATCAGTGTAACGCATGACCGCTTTTCTACAGGCTGCGTTATAATCTTCCACAGAAATAGTTTTACCAATATCTTCTTTGGTAATTCCGAGTTCTTTTTCAACGCCCAATTCGATCGGTAAACCATGGGTATCCCACCCTGCCTTACGCTTTACTTGGAATCCCTTCATTGTTTTATAGCGTGGAAATATATCTTTAATCGCACGCGCTAAGACATGGTGTACACCTGGTAAACCATTTGCGGAAGGAGGTCCTTCAAAAAAAACATAAGGTGTTTTTCCGTCTCGAGTGGTGATGCTTTTGTTAAATATATCATGGTCTTCCCAAAACTTCAGCATTTCATCTGCAATGTTTGGTAAGTTAAGTCCTTTATAATCAGGAAATGTCGCGCTCATTGTTCATTGTTATTAAGGTCGCAAAATTAAGAAATTTTAACAAAAAGGCGACGAATAAAGGCGGTCATTTTGCGTTTTGATGGTATTCTTGAAATTGAGCGATCAATTTTAACTTTACATTTCTAATATATACTATTTTTTTAGTAATATTACGAGAACTAAATCTACCTATGTTAACGTCCTTTCTAAAAAGTATCTCTTATTTGTTTCATCCTTTATTGATGCCGTGGATGGGGGCTGTATATTATTTTTCGGTCACTCCCAAAGATTATTCTCCACTAAAAATCAGTTATTGGTTGATTTCTATTATTAGTTTAAGCGTTTTATTACCGCTCGTATTGTATTTTATTTTGAATAAATTAAATAAAGTACAAACCATACACTTAAAAACTTCAAAAGAACGGATTTGGCCATTACTTTTAAATAGTATGATCATTGGGTACCTGAGTGTTTATGTTTTACCAGAGTCTATATGTGTCGAATTACATTATTTTTTATTGGGAATTGTAATAACGATTTTGATGGGGCTTGTATTGGCTTTACTAAAATTTAAAACTAGTATTCATATGATGAGTACCAGTAGCGCATTCATCTTTATAGTGCTCATAAACCTACATTATAGTTATTCAGTTAGTAGTGCATTTGTAGTCTTTGTTATTATGATGGGCGCTATGGTTAGTTCGCGGTTGCATCTGAATGCACACACTGCAAGGGAACTTGTCGTAGGGCTCATTATTGGGGTTAGCCCCCAACTTCTACTCTTAAAAAATTGGTTATAAAATATAGAATATAAGACCAATTTTCAAAGCATTGATTTCAATTGATTGAAGGTTTGTTGTCGAAGCCGTGTCAAAAATAGGGTTTAGACCATAATAAATATAGCCGTTCCAAGTGTTATACCCTACACTGAGTGTCAGTCCATATTGCCAGGGGTTTAGTCCCTTTAAATTTTTAGAATATAGGCGTTCTGAAGCATCTTCAAAAACAGATTTAGAGGCGAACACGTAAGCTGCTTTGAATCCTGTGTAAATTCTCCAAAACTTATATATTTCTGAATTAGAAGTCCGCCAACGAAACTCTAATGGAAACTCGACAAGATGTTGAGAAAAGTTATTCTTGTTAAAATTACCTCCTTCAACAATGGTGTATATAGGGGGAGAGGTTTCGTCAATTTTTAAGTTTTGATTAAATCTATTATAAGAATATCCGAGCCCGATTCCTAATGAGAAATTTCGAGTTTTATTTACTGGTAAATCTCTAATTATGCCCAAATGAACCCCTGGAGAAAAACTATTTTGAGTCATCCCTTCTGGCAAATCAATCAAGGCATTATAGGTCACAGATACATACAATTGATCTTCTCTGTAAAGAGAATCTAAGGATACTGATTTGATAGATTGACCAAAAACAGTTTGAAGACACATTAAGAAAGAAAATAAAAAAAAGCAATGTTTCATGGATAGTTTATATCTGTATTCCTTCGCTAAATTAAATAAAAAAAGGCATTCTAAAATAGAATGCCTTTTTAATTATTTTAAAGTGTGGTTATTTGATGTTGGTCATCGCATCACCGACTCCTGTTGTATAGTTAATTTTAAGTGCATTCACTTTTCTAAGCTCTTGCTTTACATCCCCTACGATTCCCATATTAGCATCTTTATCAACTTTAAGTGCAACGGTAAGAAAGGGAATTAACTCTTCTCTAAGGGCCGCTCTTTCGGAGCTGATAAACGCACCTACTTCTTTAAGGTCTGCAAACTGATCGTTCAATTGAACTCTTGCTTCCGTTCCAAATTTCTCATAGCCTGAGCTTGGTTTTCCCATATAGATATAACTAACAGGGTTTTTCTTATCAAGTTTTTCAACTTGATTTGCAACAGGGAGTGCATTTTGAATTTTAAGCGAATTTTCACGCATTACAGTAGCCACCATAAAAAAGAATAGCAACATAAATACGATATCTGGAAGCGAAGCCGTTGAAATGGCTGGTATACCTCCGTCTGATTTCTTTTTAAATTTTGACATTTTGTTTCTTTTAGGTTAATCTACTGAACTTCAGAAAGTTTCTGTGGAAACTCTAATTTAATCTGATCGATCAAAGCTTTTAACTTGACTTTATTTCCTACAAAACGAGCATCCTTATAGTTTTGTTGCATTTCTACAAAGTTCATTTCTCTGAATCCTTGTTGAGGACCGAGTTCAAGAGCTCTTCTGTTACGAAGTACATTATAAGCTGCTACTAATTCATTTTGAACAGAAATATAAGCTGCATACGATGTTTCACGTTCGTTTTTTAATGATATAATTGCTTTATCTGGATTATCGGATGATGTTGGATCTTTAGGCCCTTGACAATAGGTACAAGACTTATCGCCATTGTTATCCAAAAACTCAACAGCGGCAACTCTCAAATCTTTAATTTCCATGAGTTCATCTTCGACAAGTAATTGATCTTTACCATTGAGAAGTACTGTGAAAATATTTTTCTGCTTGATGATAACATCTGGTTGATCTTCTTCTTCCATAGGAGGAAGTTTTCGATTAATACCAGAATCCTTTTCAATGGTCGTTGTGACCAAGAAAAAAATCAATAGTAAGAAAGCGATATCGGCCATTGAACCGGCATTCACTTCTGGTGCGGATCTCTTAGCCATATTATTTTACCATTTTTTTAATTCCAAAGCCTAACATAATTCCACCAGCAATAACTGCTAAGAAATAGAATAAGTACAACCCAGCTCCTACTAGTCTAGAGCCATTGGCAGATAGTATATCACCATCTTTAAGAGGTGTGTCAACGCCATTTGCAAAGCCAAAGTAACAAAGTAATGACAGTACAACAAAAGCGCCTACGCCCATAAGTGTGTTTTTGAATCCTGCAGTATTTGAAACTAAATTAGTTATTGTAAAAACTAATACAATCAATACGGCAATAGCTAGAATAGCATAAGACACATACATAAAGGTGTTAATTGTAGAGCTACTTTCGCCTGCTTTTACAGCTTCATCTCCAGTAGAAATTATACTTCCGAGGAAAAAGACTGAAATCACACCGATGACAATAGCTACAATCTTCAATAATTTTTGTAAATCCATAATTATCTGATTTAGTATTGAGGTGTTATTATTTTTTGTTTTTAACCAAGATATCCATCAAAGATATAGAGGCATCTTCCATATCGTTTACAATACTGTCAATTTTTGAAATGATGTAATTGTAAAAGACTTGTAAGATAATAGCAACAATAAGACCAAATACAGTTGTTAGTAGGGCTACTTTAATACCTCCAGCAACAAGTGATGGTTGCATATCTCCAGCAGCTTCAATTTTATCAAAGGCTTGAATCATTCCAATTACAGTTCCCATAAACCCTAACATTGGCGCTAAAGCGATAAATAATGAGATCCAAGAAACATTTTTCTCTAACTGTCCCATTTGAACACCTCCGTAAGCAACCACTGCTTTTTCAGCAGAGTCTAAATCCTCGTTGGCGCGGTCTAAACCTTGGTAAAAGATTGATGCGATAGGCCCTTTTGTATTTCTACAAACCTCCTTAGCGGCATCTAAACCTCCTGATGCTAAAGCACTTTCAACATCATCAGTTAATTTTTTTGAATTGGTTGTTGAAAGATTTAAGAAAATAATTCTTTCAATGGCAATTGCAAGACCTAAGATAAGACATAGTAAAACGATGCCCATAAAACCAGGACCTCCTTCAATAAATCGTTTTTTAAGTTCTTGGTGGAATCCTAAAGACTCTGCATCGGCAGAGGCCGCATCATCTTGTACTGGATTTACAATTGTGGTTACAATAGAGTTCACGTTCGTGTATGAAGTTGCACTTACAGACCCGAATGCCATCACGAATGCGATAGCTAGAATTGGAAATAATCTTTTCATTGTTCTATTCTTGATTTTATTAAAAATAATATTATTAGTTAAGATGTTAAAGATATAAAAAAAATGGAATTACAAAAATAAAAATGACAAAACTCAGTAAATTATTTAAAAAAAGATTAAAAGTTGGGGAATTTTGTCGGAAATCAACCCTAAGGGGCTGTTTTGGGGGCAATTGCAGAGAGGAAGGGATTCGAACCCTCGATACGTTGCCGTATACACGCTTTCCAAGCGTGCGCCTTCGACCACTCGGCCACCTCTCTAGTTTTGTTTTGAGCAGGTCAAATAAAGAAAAAATAGTTTGATTGCTAAAATTTTTGAGGGCTAAATTTAGGATATTTCACCTCGAAGGCCGGTTTCAAAAACTGTTTTGAACCTATTTCTTGGAATCTTAAGCCCCAACATGTGCATTAATTTTGTGATGGCAGACTCTGTGGTCATATCATTTCCAGAGATAACGCCCAGTTTCTCAAGTAGTTTCCCCGTTTGATACTGATGCATCTGAACACTCCCACCAGCACATTGTGTGACATTAATTATATAGAGTCCTTTAGATAATGCCTTTTCGATCGCTTGCAAAAACCAATCTTCTGTCGTCGCATTCCCACTTCCATAGGTTTCAATGACAACTGCTTTTAGGGTTGAAATCTCTAAAATAGATTCTAATACATTCGCTGTGATTCCAGGAAACAGCTTGATTAGCGCCACATTGGTATCTAAATCTTTATGAACTACCAAAGGTGCTTGCGAATAGTTTTTAAACAATAATTCATGGTGAACCTTTAGATGAACCCCCGAACTCAGGAGCGCTGGTAAGTTTAAAGAGGCGAATGCTTGAAAATGTTCGGCATTAATTTTAGTTGTTCGATTCCCTCTATATAGTTTATATTCAAAATATAAGCCAACTTCTTTGACTACGGCGATATTGTTGTTTCGTAATGCTGCTATTTGAATGGAAGTGATTAAATTTTCTTTGGCATCCGTTCGTAAATCTCCTATGGGCAGTTGTGAGCCGGTAAAAATGACTGGTTTCGAAAGGTTTTCTAACATAAAACTAAGTGCAGATGCCGAGTAACTCATCGTGTCACTGCCATGAAGCACCACAAAACCGTCAAATGCTGCATAATTTTCTTCCAGGATCGTCGCTATTGAAATCCAATGAGAGGGATTCATATTAGAAGAATCTATAGGGGTTTCAAAAGAGACTGTTTTAATATCGCAGTCTAATAAATTCAATTCTGGAATTTTTTCTAATAAAGACGCAAAATCAAATGCTTGTAAGGTCGCCGTTATTGGATCTTTAATCATCCCTATGCTTCCACCCGTATATATTAATAAAATTTGTCGTTTCATCTCATCATTGTTTGAACACCTCTTTTGAGTTTTGGGTTGTGGCATCTGCAATAAACTCGTTTGATACTTTATAAATATCAGACAATTTCTCTAATACTTGCAGTATATAACTGCTTTCATTTCGTTTGCCCCGGTAAGGCACCGGTGACAAATAAGGAGCGTCTGTCTCTAAAACGAGGTGCTTTAAATCTATCTGATTCAAAAATTGATCAATTTTTCCATTTTTAAAAGTAGCCACGCCCCCTATTCCTAGTTTCATGTTATACGAAATGGCTTGCTGCGCTTGCTCAAAAGTTCCTGTAAAACAATGAAATACTCCAAATAAATCAGGGCCTTTTTCGGCTTCTAGGATCTCAAAAATCTCATTAAAGGCCTCTCGACAATGAATGACGATGGGTAATTTATAGTGTTTTGCCAGTTGAATTTGTGCTCTAAACACCTCTTGTTGCGCTTGTAAAGTGCTTTTATCCCAGTAAAGATCAATACCAATTTCACCAATGGCCACAAATTTTCGAGAGCGTAGTTGCTGTTTAACATGTGTGAGCTCTTCTAAATAGTTCTCTTTAACATGTGTTGGATGAAGCCCCATCATTAAAAACATGTGCTTTGGATAGCATTTCTCTAATGCGTACATTGACTCTGTGTAAGTAGAATCAATTGCAGGAATAAAAAATCGAGTCACTCCTGCAGCTATTGCACGCTCAATGACCTCTGTTCTATCTTCATCAAATGCTTCACTATAGAGATGGGTATGTGTATCTGTGATTGTCATGTTGCAAAAGTAAGATTTTGAATAGTATATTTGTGAAAAATAATTTGCTTTGAAAACAACAATACCTCCATTATCTGAATATTTATCAAAAAAATCGTATTTGAAAATTAAAATGCACCCTATTGCATCAAATCATTTTAAGATTATTTTAAAAATTAATCGTGTCAAAGGGTTGTTCATTTTAGATACGGGAGCTTCCTCGTCTTTTGTAGATGTTAAACTTGGAGAGAAATTTAAACTAAATTCTGAGGTTTCAGTTATTAAGGCCCGTGGCGCTGGACCTGATACAATTGATACGTTACTGTCCAAAAATAATATGATTCAAATTGGTGATTGGAAAAAAAACCAGGTCCCTATTGCTTTAATAGATTTAAGTTATGTGAACGATGCGTTTGACTCTATAGACGCTTCTCCAGTAGATGGGATTCTGGGGGCCGATATTCTTAAAAAAGGGAATGCTATAATTGATTATGAAAAACGGTATCTATACCTAAAATAGTGTAAAAAAATCCCGCCGAGGCAGGATTTTGGATTTCATAAACAGCTGTTTATTACTCTTGAATATCAAATACAATCGGTAAGGTGTAAGCAACAATCACCGCTTTCCCACGCTGGCGGCCTGGTTTCATTTTTGGCAACAACTTGATAACTCGCGCCGCTTCTTTCTCTAATGCTGGGTGTGGGGCTCTCGACCTCACATTGGTTATATTTCCGTTTTTGTCGATTTTAAAAATGACGCTGATACGTTGTCTCCCTGTTAAACCCAAATCAGTCGCTAGATCTTCTGAATTAAATTTATCATTGACAAATTTTGAGATTTTAGCAGACATACAATTTTTTTTATCCTTGTTGGACCCTTTTTCACAGCCTGGAAATACAGGAACGTTTTCAATCACAGCAAAGGGGACTTCAACATCTTCTTCAACTTCTTCCACCTCTACTTCTTCCACTTCAACAATTTCCTCTTCTTGGTCAGTTTCAGAAGTTTCAATGACCGTTTCTTCAACCTCTGCCTCATCTTCTACGATTTCAATGACTTCAGGTGCTGCTGGCGGCGGCGGCGGCGGCGGCGGGGTCTTTATTTGTTCGATAATAGGAATTTCCTCTTCAATTTCTTGATCAAGATTTAAAGCACCAATATCAATGGCAGACTTATCGTAGGACTTGTAATTAATCGATTGATTGGAAATAAACAGCATTAAAAGTAATCCCATAGAAAAATAGATAGCTGCATTTCTACTGACATCTGATTTAGGATCTTTCTTTGGTAAACGCGACCGAGATGGGTCTGGAGGAGATTTCATAGTGTGATATTTAAGGTTAAACTACGATAAACACCACAAATATTATACCAAAAAATCCCGCCGAGGCGGGATTTAAATTCAAATAAATAAAATCCTTAGTCTTGTACTTGAAACGTAATTGGTAGAGAGTAAGGAACAATCACAGCTTTTCCACGTTGACGCCCTGGCTTCATCTTTGGCAACATATTGATCACACGCGCCGCTTCTTTCTCTAATCGAGGGTGTGGTGCTCTTGAGCGAACTCCAGTAACATCTCCATTTTTATTAATTTTAAAAATCACACTGATACGTTGTTTTCCTGAGAGTCCTAAGTCTCCCGCTAAATCTGTGTTGAACTTTCGTTGTACAAATTTTGCAATTTTAGCGGACATACACTTACGTTTTTCAGTATTAGATCCTTTTTCACAACCTGGATATTCTGGAACATTTTCGATGACAGAAAAAGGAACCTCAACATCTTCATAGACTTCTTCAATCTCAATGTCTTCGATTTCAATTTCTTCTTCTTGATCGGTCTCTGTAGACTCAATTACGGTTTCTTCAACCTCTTCTTCATCTTCCACGATTTCAATAACCTCTGGCGCAGCGGGTGGCGGGGGAGGTGGTGGTGGTGGCTTGATTTGATCTAGTAATGGAATTTCTTCGTCTAGATCAGCATCTAAATCTAATTTTCCAATATCAATTAACGACTTATCGTACGTTTTATAATTGATCGTGTTGTATGTCAAAAACATCATTAATGCCAATCCGACTGCAAAATAGATGGACCCATTTCGACTCACGTCTGCTTCAGCGTTTTTCTTAAGTTTCATATTGGTTAATTTTTCGAGCGTTAAATTAATTAAAAAATAAACAACAACGCAGAAGTTTCGGAGTTTTTAATTATAACTTTTTTTTAGCCTTATGACTAGAGCCATTAAAACCACTCCAAGTGTATTGGCCAACAGATCGAAAAATTCTGTGGACCGATAAGTAGATAATTTACTTTGTAAAATTTCAATTAATCCTCCAAAAACGATGGATAGTACTATTGAGAGCATTAAACTTGACTTCATTTGTAAAGCCTCAAACATGAGATACCACAGCAAACAAAAAATAGCATAGGCAATACAATGAAATATTTTATCATCAAACCCTGTGTGAAGTTCTGGTATTTCTTGGAGATCGATAAAACTCAAAACGATAATCGCTAAGGTATATATAATGGTAGTTATGTATACGAGTTTATTTTTAAGCACCAATCAACACTTTATAATCTTCCGCACTAAGAAGTGTTTCTAAATCTGTAGGGTCCTCAACCTTTAACTTAATCATCCAGCCATCGCCGTAAGGGTCTTCATTTACTTTTTCGGGTTCATCTTCTAAGGAGTCATTAAACTCAATAATTTCTCCTGCCACTGGCAAAAACAAATCTGAGACCGTTTTAACGGCTTCTACCGTTCCAAAAACAGCATCCGCTTCCAATGCCTCATCAAGCGTCTCTACTTCTACGTATACAATGTCGCCAAGTTCGCCTTGTGCAAAATCAGTAATGCCAACAGTGAGAATGTCGCCGTCGATTTTGACCCATTCGTGATCTTTTGTGTATTTTAGTTCGGATGGAATATTCATAATGATATCTTGGTTAATATGGTTTGTGTTTAATTTCCAAAATTGTAACGAAGTGTGAATCCAGATCTAATCGTCGTTTGTGGAAAGGCGGTTGAAATTGCATATTCCGAGAACGCATAATCAAAATAGAATATCGCCGTTAGGTTTTTGCTAAACGCATAGTCGGCTGCATACCTTAAACTCCAAATGGTTTGACCTGCACTCACTTGATTGTTTTCTAAATCGAGATAGCGAATGATCGTTTTATTGTTTCGAACCGAAACATCGGCCTTCATATTCAAATCACTTTTTACTGTCTTTTTTTTCCCAGCTAATTTTGTTTTGAATTTAAGATCTTTAATTCGATACCCAAGTCCAAAAATATATTCGTAACCCTGAATTTCCGTCAAAAGATTATTATCAAAACTTAAAGATAAACTACGGTCTTTTTTAATTTCTGTCGAAACTTTGACAGAACTCTTCATTTCAAAATCTATCTTAACTAAGGGACTAAATTGCTCCACTAAATTTACATTACTAAATAAAGTTTGTGCTTTGAAATTCCCAGACAGATCTTTAGTTTTTGGACTCTGATCTGCATAGTTTACATTGGAATCTGCAGCATTATAATCTAAATTTGTTCGGAATTGATTGATGGTATAAGACGCGTTATAGCCGTGGGTGATTGAAAAACGTTTGAACCTTTTCTTGAACCACTTCATTTTCATAAAGCCGGTGTATTTCAAGGTCCAATTGGGAATTGGAATATCTCTAAAAGCATCCAGACTTATTTTATTCGATTTTTTTCCTGAGTAGGCCGCTAAAAACGCAGGTAATAAAACGGCTTGACTGTTTTTTCCAAAGCCTTCGGGATAGCCTTCTGCATCGGTAGTAATCGGGTTGGCGCCATAAAAGTCCTGAGCGAGACGATTGGCGATCACCAAACGATTGCTTTTGAATTCCTCAAAAGGCACTGAATTCGTTTCATCACTTTGACTAAAAGCGGTCTTGATGAGCGAGGTTGAGATATTGAAATTTCCAAACGTATTTTGAAATAATGAAGTATAATCTATCAGACCATCTCCATTAGTGTCCTTCGCTGCATGAAAATTTTCGTTTAAACTGCTCGCATAGGTTTTTCCACCTGTTAAATCAATTTTTAAATCTTTGATGGGCTCCATATTTATCACATAATCTAAGTTTTGATTATGGGTCTCTGAATATTGTTGATTAAAATCCTCATAAGTCGTTAACCAGCCATTCTGAGCAGATATCCTACGAATGTCACGTTGACTTCCAAAGGTGAAACCAGCCGTAGGTTTAAGGGTTCCTAAGAATCCAGGCGTTGGAATGTAACCAGGTAAAAACGTACTATTACTTTCCGAATAGTTGACCTGCATCCGTTTCACACTTGTAAGTAACCCAAGACCCACATTTTTTAAATTAAATTTTTTGGATTTTTTGGACGCCTTTCTTTTGTTAGATGTATTTTTTAAACCCAAATATCGATATAGTTTTCGCATATCCATCTGCGTATTCAGGTTGTGCTGACTTGCATTAGAAATAGAATTCCCAAGGTCATAGGTTGAATCCTTAATCTCAATCTCTCTAAATAAATCAGAGCCTTTATTCCATTGAAAATCTCCCGAATAGGTATAGTTGGAAGTTAAGAAATTCAGTGTCGGTATTTTTTTAAATGGCAACTCATAATTAATGCCTAATTGTTGGGTATGCCTATTGGGGTCTCCAAAATCAAAAAACCGATCCCACACGCCTAAACTTGGGTCTTGATCGCCTTTTAAATTATCGTCCACAAAATAATTTCTAACAATGTTATTATTGGCAGCTGTAAAGTTAACCCGTAGCGCATCTGTGATGCTGTAATTAACGGTGTACTGGAAATCGAACGTGTAATTTCTCCGAATCAGTTCATCGACCGTTAAATTGCTAACCCCTAAATCTGCATCTCTAAATTTCTGACTGTTAAATTGTCTATTAAAATCGGAGTTTACCGATAGGTTGGTTGGTAATAAATTGAAATTGAAATCTTTTAAAAGTTGCCAGTATTTACCGGTAAATAAAGAATCATTTTTCTTGAATGGCTCAATTTTTAACGGACTAAAGCTATAACTGTAATTGCCCCCGACACGTACATTTTGATCCAACGCATTTTCGATTTCAAAATCCCGATGTTTCATCTCGTTGAACGAATAATTTAAAGTCAAATTTTCAACGTCATAAACTCTTGGTTTTGCATCCCCTGTGCGGTTTTTTCGGACCCCAATAAAGTTAATACTTTTACGTTTTGTATAATCTTCCGATTGGTTTTTGATTCGATCGCGTTCTTCGGAACTTGTGGCCGCATCTAAACGCGACTGCAGCTTTAAATCTTTATATTGTTGGTCGTACTCTGGGGTGATTAATGTTTCACTTTGCCCATAATTGAAAGGGATTTCTAAGCCCCATTTTTTTGGTAGTAACTGACCCACGTTTATGTTGGTTACAACATCGTATTGTTTCAAATCTTCACGACTCCGTTCATTTGGTCCTTGTTCCAAAGTTCCAAAACCAGTCGTAGTTCGTTTGGCATTGGCGTTGATGTTCATGAAGTCCGCAATGTTTGTATCCATGCTCATAACGGCTGCCCAACCACCTTCGTTGTCCATATCGGCCAATCGGAGTTCGTTAAACCAAACTTCGGCACATTGGTTTGTTGGGCCAATATTTTTAATCCCAAGCATTAGGGTTCTAATATCTCCAAAGTTTGGATTTCCCTTCACCGCAATTCGCTGCTCAAAAGGCGCCTCATCAGAACTCATCGAAAACGAATCAAACTCACCTACTGGCGTTTCTTGTAATTCGCCATCAATGACATTGTAAAAAACAGGGTTTTCATTCCCTAATGTTCCTAAACTGATTCCCAAGGCTTTTATCTGTTCGAGAAATTCAAGGGGGATGTTAATCTCATTGTATTCTGGCCAAACCTCGTTTTCTGAAGCACCCGTGGCACCCGATGATTTCCGTAAAGGGATTTCTAATTGATAATAATTTTGGGTAAAATCATTCCCCATTCTTATAAATGCAACGAGGTTTCCTTCGTCAAAACTCCCGGATTCTCCATCTTCAGCATGGATAAACATTTTTAGTTTTTTATACTGACGCATGTCCACATTAATGTTTTTGAAAACTGCCCTGGAATCTTCAGGCTCCAACTCACAAACATCCACCACCAACGACTGTTCATTTTGACGGATAATTGAGTTGTTATTATTTAATTGTTCGCGGACCACTCCAGGTGGTGGCACATAGCTGCCATCATTTTCTTGAACGCCTATAATCCCAACACTAAGATTGGTCGGGTCGAGTTTCGTCGCGGCATTTGATTCTTCATCCAACGATAATTGATAACGACGCCAATCGCTTCGTACTAAATCTAAGGTTCCGAAACGAAGCACCGTGGTTTCAGAAAAATCTTTCAAATACAAGCGCGCAAAGCGAATGGATCTGAAATCGGAAATCCCTCCCTGTTCGTTTGTAAATTCGGATAATGGAATTCGATATTGATACCAGTTAATCGTCTTAGCGGTCGAACCATTAGGTAATGTAATACTAGCGATCGACTTTCGATCTACAATATAAGGGTTGTTCGCATCATTAAAGTCCATAGAACTGATCCCAATTTCATACTCGTAATAGCTATCAATCGTATTCATGGTATTATCACGGTTGATATCTTCGACATCGGGTTGTGGCGTTGAGCCCCGATTGGTCTCCGAAAATGTGTCTGGAGAATTTCCTTCCAAGCCATTGTATTTTTTATACCGCTCAAAGATATCACCTTCTGTATTCAAATAATATTGATAATTATCATTGGCGGGATCTGGAAGGGGTTGAAA
>TARA_B110000967_G_scaffold60318_1_pt1 | contig 22990 bp, 24 predicted proteins | sample TARA_B110000967 | Tara Oceans TARA_B110000967 (sample SAMEA4397903) | marine metagenome | biome: Polar Biome; feature: [DCM] deep chlorophyll maximum layer (ENVO:01000326); material: water (ENVO:00002006), including particulate matter (ENVO:01000060) such as... | depth 35 m
AGTTTTATGATGGCTTTTCAGGCCAGTGGTCCACACGCTGCAGATAGAGCCTTAGAGGCTATAGCCATGGGCGTACAAGAACTTACTCGTTATCCTAAGGAGCTAGCTTTTAGCAAACCATTAGGTAAATACTCTCTTGATGTACAAAAAAGTTGGAAACCTATTCCTAAAGGAGTAGGACTAGTGATTGGCTGCTCTACATTTCCTACGTGGAACACAGTACCAGGAGTATATGCAAATCTTATATGTGGCAATACGGCCATTATCAAACCCCATCCAAAGTCTATTTTAGCTATAGCTATATTTTTAGCTGAGCTTCGAAAAGTTTTGGTAGAACAGGGTTTTGATGCCAATGTGGTACAATTAGCAGCTGATACTTTAGCTAATCCCATAACAGTGGCTCTTGCAGAAGATCCTGAAGTGAAACTCATAGACTACACAGGTGGTAATAGTTTTGGAGACTATGTGGAGACCTTAAATAAGACTGTGTTTACAGAGAAATCAGGAATTAACTCGGTCATCGTAGATTCTGTAAATGATATAAAAGCAGTAGCTCAAAACATAGCATTCTCTGTCAGTCTATACAGTGGTCAGATGTGTACTGCACCGCAGAATATTTTCATCCCTGAAGAAGTGAAAACTGCTGATGGTGTCTTATCTTTTGATGAAGTAGCTGCTCACATTGTAGAAGCAGTAAAAGGAGTAATTACTCATCCCAAAATGGGAGCTGGGACACTTGGCAATGTGCAAAACGATGCTACGATTAAGCGAATAAGTCAGTTGCAAGGAAACGTTCTTTTAGCTCCACAAAAAGTAGAAAATCCGGAAGCCCTGAATGCTCGTATCCAGAGCCCAACTCTTATGGCCACAGAAGCAAGTGCTATTATCTATAGAGAAGAGTGCTTCGGGCCATTGGTCTTTTTGGTAAAGACTGAAAATACTGTAGAATCTGTAGCTGTGGCCAGTACACTTTCCGTAGAAAAAGGAGCCATAACCTGCTTAGCCTTTAGTACGGATGTGGATACCCAAGAGTTCATAGAAGAGCAGATGAATGAGGTCTTTGTACCAGTGAGCTTCAATATGAGTGGTGGTGGATTCGTAAATCAACATGCTGCCTTTTCAGACTTCCACGTCACAGGAGGTAATGCTGCTGGTAATGCCACCTTTGCAGATGCTTCTTTTATAAATAGAAGATTTGTGTGGGTAGGGAATAGAAGGATGGGTTAGGAGACCCTTTAAGTTTTATTTCTCTCTGCTAATATCATATCTAATACCGAGGGATAGTGTCACTCCCCAATGTTTTAATTCTGCGAGAGGGGAGAAATTTTCGTTTGTTAAGGTATTAAAGCTCTGCTGATAAGCTAAAGATAAATTTAGTTGGGTTTTTTCAGAAAGCCTGTAACGGCCCCCAATTTCAAGTAACCCTCCTAAATCGTACTTTGTGATTTGATTGTGTGAATTTAGTAATTCTTCTCCCTTTCTAGCTACTTTAGCATCTATCAAGACTGATGGAACGAACCCTAGGTTTATAAATCCGTTAACTTGATTGCCTGTAGTTAAACCAACTGTTAAAGGAACAGATAAATAATTATAGTACCATAGGAAAGTTGATGGCTCGTTTATAGGATTTCCAAATTGGTCTGTGAACTGTATATGGGGTCTGTAACCCCTTTGAGAATAGAGTATATCTGCTCCTAATTCTATTGATTTATTAAGCTTGTAGTCGTACGTTAACCCTCCTCGAAATCCAAAACGATTTGAAATATCTAAATCTGATAGAATTTCTGAAGAGTAAATATTAGTTATAGACCCTCCGCCTTTAAATCCTATGAAATGGTTTTGGCCGTAAATAGATAGAGACGAAAGGATGATTAATAATATGATAATTAAGTTTTTCATCGATACTTTACCTGAACATTAATATGAACTTTTCCAATTGGGTTAATCTAAAAATCCTCCGAATACTTCGCAATTTCTTTCTCCGTATTGGTAAATACACATTTCATATAAAAGACTCCTTCATCCTTTGTACTTTTGATATATATGGTAGTGTATTGTTGTCCTTTCATCTCTGCCCATTCCTCTGGGAAACAGTCTTGGAATACATTTCTGGTTACTTCTACAGTAGCATCTAGGTTGATGTATTTGCTCGGCACTTCGTTAAAGGTAGTTGTGCCCTTAGCATCAGTTACTAGTACGGTAACATCTTCATCTTGGATTCTTTGGTAATTTAGTTCGCTTGGAGACAGACTTGAAATTACTAGTGTTGAGTCGCCTTGTTTGTAGGTGAGTTCGGCATTAGATATCCCATCTATAGCAGAGATGGTTTGAGTATAAGATTCTTGCTGCTTAGCACAACCTAGGATGGCTAAAGAGGCGAATAATAAGATAAGCTTTGTTTGATTAAATATTGACTTCATATATCTCACGAAGTTATATAGAATATTGTTTTATCGGCAGCTAAGCCTCACTTACTCTAACTTTCTTCTTCTTTACGCGGGTATTATTGGTTTTAGCTAGGGCGTTTTTGAGTTGAGAGGTATGAATACTTACAAAAGAGGAATCTAGTTTTATCTCTATATGCCCTACTTCAAAAGGCTTCAAGCCTGCCTGCTTCATAAATAATCCTGCTATATCACCTTTAGATATCTTATCCTTCTTACCTCCTGTGATGTATAAAGTGGTCCATTCAGAGGACTTTAGCTCTTTTCCTCCTGCTAGGGCAGCATCTGGTAATTCTGGCATATACTCAGGAAGATGAGCACCTTTTCGGATGAGTACATAAGCAGTTCCTTCTGCATTCATACGGGCAGTCCTACCATTACGATGGGTAAACTCTTGCTCTTTATGTGGTAGCTCATAGTGCAGGATAAATTTTATTTCGGGCACGTCTATGCCTCTAGCTGCTAGATCAGTAGCTAGTAAGAGTTGATGGGTTTTATTTCTAAACTTTATCAAAGCTCGCTCCCTATCTATCTGCTCCAGTCCACCATAGAATAGGCCGTGAGATATATTTTGCTCTTTTAGGTATTCGCTTATACCTGCTATGGTGTCTTTATAGTTGCAGAATATAATGCCCGGCTTATTGCCTATGGCTCTTAGGCTGTCTGCTAGTCCCTGTAGTAAGTCACTACCTACCACTATTTTTTTAACTTCTAGCTTTTGTACTGTTTCGTGCAGGTAGTTTATTCTTCCTGGATTATTTAATCCTACGAATGCAGGCACTTTGAATTCTTGTGTAGCGGAGGTGAGGATTTTCTTTTTTAGGCTTGGCAAAGAGTCTAGAATTTCTATCATTTCGCCTTCAAAACCAATTTCTAATGACTTATCAAACTCGTCTAACACGAGCATTTTAATATGCTCAGTATCAAAAAATCCTCTACGAAGATGGTCTGCTACTCTTCCTGGCGTACCTACTAGTATGGTGGGTCTCGTATCCATATCTCGTCGGTCTTGTGAGCCGCTTCTGCCACCGTATACTACATTGGTTTTGTAGCCTGTTCCCATATCACGGAGTACTTGCTCTATCTGTATGGCTAGTTCACGAGTAGGAGCTATAATGATGGCTTGTACCTCGCTTATTTCTGGGTTTAACTCTGCTATGAGAGGCAGAAGAAAAGCTACTGTCTTACCAGTACCTGTAGGAGAGAGGAGCACCGTACCTTCGTTTTTTGCTATCACAGTTTTAGCCTCTATCTGCATAGGATTTAGTCGCTCTATGCTTAGTTTAGAAAGTATTTCTGCTTCGGTTTTGATGCCTGATATCATTGCGGTAAAGGTATGGCTTTATCTAGAGCTAGTATGTGCTCATTATCCTTTGCTTGAGCATCGTTACAATCCTACGATTATAGGCGGCCATATCAGAGGTATATACCTCATATTCTTCTAGGGTGAGCATTCCAATGACCGCACCAATCGATTGGTTTTTGAAACTCAGATCTTTTTGAAAGATCTGATTCAGTTTCTCCTCTTTTTCCTCAAGACTAAGTTCAGTAAAGCGAGCCTTATTCTTGGTTAGAGATGCGTGGAATAGGCAAAGAAGAATGTCATGCTGAAATTTCAGAAGAGGACGTAATGTATCGTTTTGATACTTCTCAGTCTCAGAAGTATTCAGATCTTGTTGGATGGTTTTAATCTTGGGTCGTAGTTTAAGAAGATCTTCAGTGCGGTTCATTTGGTTAATCAACCTTTCTGAGCGGCATTAGTTCATTGTTGTGTTTGTCTACACGTTGCAGTTTAAGTTCGTTCAGTGTGTAGTATTCTATTTTACTCAGAGCTTGACTAAAAACTACTGTTATTTTCATATTCTTACACATCATCTTGTTTCGTGCTGATATCCCAAATTTCAGATTGGGTTTTGGGAGTAGTGCTATACGTCTAGATGTGTTATTAAAGCCTTCATTTACAAAGGCTTAACTCTCTTTCTGAATCAAATTTTAAAGTATCTGTAGGTGGAGTACTAACTGGCACTTTTGACACTAGCTATTTTGATAATCTCCTGATTATGTGGGGTAGGTTATTTGTGAACGCTTACCTTTTATTGGGGTTAGACGACTTGTATTTTCAAGTGATTAATAGTCTGAACTCTTTTTTTTTCAGGCAGTTTGTCTCAGTTGAATAAGATCACTGATAGCATCCCAAAGCTGAATTCTTTTTTCCAAAGATTGTCGAGCTATAGTCAATGCTTCATCCCATTTGAGATCGTTATCTCCGCAGAGTTCAGCAATCATTAGCAAGGAAAGTGGTCCGTGTTCACCACCATCTATTTCAACATGACGCTCTAGATAGTAGCGTAATTTAGTATATGATTTGTGCTCAGTCTCTGAACTTTTAAGAATCTCTATGAACATATCTGGGATCACATCTTCTCGACCAAATGTAAATGCAGAAGCAATAAGATGTGGCTTGTTAGTTGCAATAACAGAAAATGAAAATTTCACAAAATCAGCTATTCTGCTGTCTATGTTGATTTTTTCTAAAGCGTGTTCTATCGAATTTCCAGTTTTTATTAGGGCTATAAAGTTATCTATTTTAGTAGTATCTGCATTCGTCTGCAACATCGCATCTAAGTACATTTCAAAGTGGCTGTTAGGCTCTCCTAATTCATTCAGGTCACTTTCTTCCCCGTGAACAATCTCATTTATGAATCTAGATAGGATTGGATTTTTTGGAGGTGTCCAGGGTGTTTCGACTGTTGTAAGATTTATTTGTAGGCTTTTCAAAAGCGACATAAAATCCCATACTGCATAGACGTGGTTTTCCATAAACACCTTAATGTCATCAAGACTATTAAGGTTTTTATATAATTTATGATTTCTTAACTGGTTTCTAAGCTTAGAAATCTCACTTTCAATGTGTTGTATCCTATTAGTTGTGCTTTGTGCTCCTTCGATCATAATTGCAATATAAACACAACGTTTAAATATAAGTTTTTAATATTTCCTGATAATTTTCGTCTGTGATGTAGCGTCTGGTTACTTACAAAAAATGACATATGTGACAACTTTATAAGCGTTATCCGGGACTGTGTTTTTCAATGATTGGATTTAGGGTTGCAGTGTAGTGTGTCATGATATCATATCCTAGATTGATGTATCTTCGAACGATGCAAGAATTACTTTCTTTTTTATATGAAACAATGTGGTGGGCATGGATATTTATGTTCTTAGCGATTTTAGCTATTCGGGATGTATTGCAGCGGAAGCATACGATTTCGCATAATTATCCGGTTATAGGCCATATTAGATATATGTTTGAGAAAATTGGTCCAGAGATTCGCCAGTATTTTATAGCTAATAATAGGGAAGAACTGCCCTTCAATAGAAGAGAACGCTCTTGGATATATGCATCTGCAAAGACAGAGAATAACTATCAAGGGTTTGGTTCAGATCAAGATTTTTATAGTACTAACTATCACTTCTTGAAACCGGATATGTTTCCATTTCGAGTAGATGAGAGTCATGTTTCCTTCAAGGATCCGTCTTTTTTGCCGTGTGCTAAAGTAATGGGCTTGGCGAATGGACGGCAACGACCTTTTAGACCAAAGTCTGTGCTGAATGTTTCTGCGATGAGTTTTGGGTCACTTAGTGCTAATGCGATACAGAGTCTGAATAAAGGTGCACATAAAGCAGGAGCATATCACAATACAGGAGAAGGCGGATTATCTCCTTATCATAGTAACGGTGCAGATGTTGTTTTTCACTTTGGTACAGGTTACTTTGGAGTGCGAAGTGAAGAAGGGAGTTTAGACTTAGATAAGTTAGAGAAACTAGTAGAGAATAATCAGTTTGTAAGAGCTATAGAAGTGAAACTTTCTCAAGGTGCAAAGCCGGGAAAGGGTGGCGTATTGCCTGGAAAAAAAATAACAGCAGAAATAGCGGCTATTAGAGGTGTGGAAATTGGAAAAGATGTCCTTTCACCTGCTAGTCATAAATGTTTTAGCACGTTAGATGAGATGCTAGATGTGATAGAGGATATAGCTAAGCGTACTGGGCTGCCTGTAGGGATTAAGTCTGCTATAGGTAAGACTGCTATGTGGGAAGAGCTAGCTGATAAGATGGTAGAACGAGGTACAGGTCCAGATTTCATCACCGTAGATGGGGGAGAAGGAGGTACAGGTGCAGCACCTCCTAGTTTTGCAGATCATGTTTCGCTTCCGTTTTTCAATGGGTTTGCACTCGTATATAAAATATTTCAAAAAAGAAACTTGAGTGAGCGTATAGTGTTCGTGGCCAGTGGGAAGCTTGGTTTACCTGCTAATGCTGCTCGTGCTTTTGCTATGGGAGCAGATGTGATAAATGTAGCTCGTGAAGCTATGATGAGCATAGGATGTATCCAAGCACAAGTTTGTCATACAAATACGTGTCCAAGTGGTGTAGCTACCCAGAGCAAATGGCTGCAGGCAGGTATTGATCCTACTTTGAAATCTGAACGTTTTTACAACTACGTGAGGTACTTTAGAAAAGAGCTACTAGAGCTTACACATGCTAGTGGGTATGAGCATCCGTGTCAGTATAGTTTGGACGACGTAGAAAGCAATACAGACGATAAGTCTCAAATTAGTACGCTAGAGGAAATCTACGGATACACCAAGTCTAAAGTAAGCTATACTTCATTAGAAGATTTGGCTGCTTGCCCTTATTTAGGCGGTCAGCATAATTAGGCTAAAAAAGTTCTGGTTCAGGCTTTTTGTCCTGCACTTCCCCATTCTCTCCACTTTCATCTCCAGGCATATTGTCACAGTCTAAATCTATGGTCATCTCTATGTTTGGCTTTTTAAAGCTACCACGGCCGTATTCCATAGTGGGATTAGCATAAATCTGCTCCATATATTTACCAAATATGGGGAGAGCCATATTGGCTCCCTGTCCGTAGTATGTGCTGCGAAAATGTACGTTGCGTTCCTCTGCACCTACCCAGCAACCGCTTACTAGGTTAGGAGTCACTCCCATAAACCAGCCGTCCGAATTGTTTTGTGTAGTACCAGTTTTGCCGCCTAATGATACGTCACCTGGTATTTTAAATCTGCTGCCACGTAGTCTTGCTGCGGTACCGCCGTTCATAGTTACGCGTTCCAGCATTTTACAAATTATATAGGCTGTCTGCATTCTGATAGCTTCGTTTTTTTCCGGAGTAAATTTTTCTAAGATGTTACCATTTTTATCTTCTATTCGTGTCACGAATATGGGTGCTACGAAGGTACCTCCATTAGCAAAAGTACCGTAAGCACCTACCATTTCAAATACAGAGATATCCATAGTGCCTAAGCATATAGAAGGATACGGTTCAAATTTGCTTTCGTCTATACCCATTTGTCCGGCAGTCTGTCGCACTACTTCAGCACTGTTAGGTCCTAGTCTCTTCATTACACGAGCGGTTACGGTATTTATAGACTGTTGTAATCCTTGATAAAAAGTTACCTCTGGAGGAGCTTTACCAGAGTTTTGAGGTCTCCACTCCTTGCCATTACCATACTCTACTATCACTGGACCCGTACTTTCTTTTTCGCATGGCTGTATTTTATCATCATCTAATCCGCGTGCGTATACCAGTGGTTTGAATGTAGATCCTACTTGGCGTGTGGCCTTTTTATTAACGTGGTCATATTGGAAATGGGTATGATTGATACCACCTACCCAAGCTTTAATATGCCCGGTCTGCGGCTCAAAACTCATAAATCCAGTATGCAGAATTTGCTTTGTGTACTTAAGTGAATCCATAGGGCTTAGCATGGTATCTATATCGCCATTCCAAGAAAAGAGTCTCATGCTTACAGGTTTATTAAGATAGTAGTCTATTGAATCTTGGTTGTTTTTGTACTGTTTCTTTAAACCACGATAGCGTTGCGTACGCTTCATCATACGGGCAGGATATTCAGTATCATTAAATAAATCTCCATTTTCATCCTCTCCGTACCACGGATCTCTGTTGCGGCGTGCGGTCTCATCAAAGAACTGCTGCTGAAGAGTTTTCATATGATTGGATACGGCATTTTCAGCATATTGCTGGAGCCTAGAGTCTATAGTAGTGTATACCTTTAGTCCATCGTCATAGATGTTATATTTCACGCCAGTTTTAACAGCATAGTTCTTCGTCCATTCCTTCATCCACCCAGCAAGATGTGAGCGAAAATAGGTGGCCATGCCTGTATTGTGATCCGTGTAGTACTTATCAGTAACTAAAGGCAGCATACGCAGGCTATCATAATCATTTTGTGTGATGTAATCGTTGACCTGCATTTGCTTAAGTACCACGCTACGGCGTCTTTTTGCATTTTCAGGGTTACGCACAGGATTATAGTACGTGTTGGCTTTTAGCATCCCTACTAGCACTGCCGCTTCTTCTATTTTCAGGTCTTTCGTCCTTTTATTAAAATATCTTTTTGAAGCAGATTTGATTCCAAAACTATTCCCGTAGGATACCGTATTAAAATACATTAGGATTATTTCATCCTTTGTATACCTTTTTTCAATTTCCGTGGCTAAGAAATATTCTTTGATTTTCTGAATTATTCTTTCGAAAACATTTTCAGCACGTTCTTGAAATAAGTTAAGTGCTAGTTGTTGTGTAATGGTACTTCCACCTCCGTCTTGCCCCAGTCTTACAATAGCACGTAGCAATGCCTTTCCATCTATACCACTATGACTATAGAATCGTTCATCTTCTGTCGCAATCAGAGCTTCTTTTAGATAGGAAGGAATATCATCGTAATCACTGTTAGTCCTATCTTCTTGGTAAAACATTTTTCCGAGTACTTTATCATCTTCAGAAAATATCTCAGAGGCTAATTTAGTCTTAGGATTTTCCAATTCTTGGGTGTCAGGGAGTGCTCCCCACAGACCATAGCGAATACTGAGTAGAAAGAGTAAAATAAAGAATAGCCCGGCTATGAATAGTTTCCAAAGGCGTTTAACCCATTTGTTACTAGAAGAGTTTTTAGTTTTATTGGCAGGTGACATATGTCTTACTTATATTTTTTAGCAAAGAATCGAATATACTCATCATCGCCTTTAAGTTTAACGAGTATTCTGAAGTTTTCAGGAGTGATAGCATAAAAGTTGGCATTTTTGAGTCCTATCTGTTTGAGAAAACTGGCACTTGCCTCCATTTCTTTATGATACTTTATAGCGGTTGTCTTATTATCAAACTGTTTGATGTAGTAGAGCTGTTTTTCTCCAAATACTAGGCTTGTTACTTGTAATGGGATTGTACCAAAGAATTTATTATTGTAGTCACCTAAATCTAATTCTACTTTAGGGCTATTTTCAGTATTACCTGTGAGTACGTAATAGTGGATGCCATTCAGGTTAGAGGCGAACCTAGATAGTTCATCAAGAGCTATTTCATCATCTGCGGCGAGCAGCCTTATGGTATAAGCGGCTTGTTCGCCAATAGCGGTTCCAGAATATGCTTCTTTGATACCTTCTAGCTCTGAGAGGTAGGCTTCTTTGCCAGCAGTCTGACCCATAGTGAGTGCGTATAGGTAGTCTATTTTAGCTTGTATAGAGTTGCCTGCATACTCTTTGTCTATGGTCTTTTTAATACTAAATACCGTATCAAATTGTTCATTTTTAAAAGCGGCGAACATACGTTCATATACGGCTATCAATTCGTCATCGCTGTTATCTTCTACGATTTCCTTGTTATTTAGTACACTGTTAAATGCGGTCTCTGGAAACTCGTCTGCTACCATTTTGGCATAGCTTGCTGCACCAGCACTGTCTCCTAGTTCAGTGGCATTTTTAGCGAGGTAAAATAGTGCTTCTGGTTTGTGCAAGGTAGCAGGATACTTATTGAGTAGATTAGTAAGATTAGTCTTAGACTGTACGTATTCTTTCAACTCATTAAAGTAGATCTTTCCTATCCCTAAATAGGCAGCTTGTATCTTTCTTTTAGCGACTAACTGAGCAGTAGAGCTAAAGGGAATGTCTTTGTAATAATCTAATTTTTCTGAGGCTACGTCTTTTAAAAGTTCTTCCTGCTCTTTGTCTTTAGAACTGCTATAAGTATCAGGATCACTTTTTTCTTCTTGTGAGTCATCAGATTTAGACTTGAGTGCTAGCGCACTAGACATAGCACTCTTGTTTAGAAATCGCCAGAAGTTATCGTGCTTTCTCTTGCCCCAAGTTCTCTCGAAGTCGTTAGTCCCTCTGGCTACAGTACTTGTGTTATAGAAGTACCACGTAGAGCCACTTCCTGTATTTGCATTTATTCCTCCTCCGTTGCCAGGATTTCGTGCGTTAATTTGTGCTTGTTCTTGGCGTATAATCTCGTCTTCTTTTGCCAAGCGTGCAGTCTCTTTTTCTTGTTCTATTAATCTATCTATCCGCTGATCTAAGAGCTTACGGTCCATCATACTGAGAGTTAATAGGCTATCTTGTGTACGTATAGTTTCTATATTTTCTATCAACTTAGATAAAATACTGTGCTTGGTTTTAATATTATCTACATTCGGATAGTCCTCAGGTATAATAGCTACGGAACTGTCATAGTAGGACTGGGCGTTGTCATACTTCCTGCGTTCGAAGTAATAGTCTGCTAAAAAGAGGTATGTTTTAGTGAGCTGAGTAGTATTAGATCCCTTAGCAGAGGCAGATTGCTTCATATAGATGAGACCCTGATTTTCATTATCAGTGGCAAATTCTAGTTTAGCCAGCTCATAGTATATCTGGTTATAATATTCTATGTTTTTATCATCCTCGAGCATTCGCTTGAGATACTTTTTGGTCTTTTGGGCACCTTGTCCGCCAGCCTCTGAGGTAGATTTTGCCATACCTAGATTTGCTTGAAAAACGTATTCGTAAGGGGCATTCATTCGAAGTACTTTAATAAAGTGTTCGTTTGCTTTTCGGTATTTTTTTTGTTCTAAATAAAGTTGACCTAACACGAAGTTTGTGCGGTATCTGAGCGTTCTGTCTTTTAGTTTATTCAGTCCTTTTTGTAGTAATCTGATAGCTATAGCATTTTTGCCCTGCTTTACCATCAGGTCACCTGCAGAAAGATTCAGCCCCGTATTGAACTCATTATCAGTAATCCGTATTTTGGTTAACAAACCGTAGATAGCTTCCGCATCATCCAGCTTCTCTTGCTGTATGTAGCTTTTCATAAGCCAAAGTTGACTCATGGCTTTTATGGTTTCGTCTGTGTACGCGTTATTCACAAACTGGAAAGTCTCTATTGAAGCGTAATAGTCTCCACTAAAAAACTGTGTTTGACCAATTAAAAAGTAAGCATTGTCTGCCCACTTACTACGTGGCTTATTCTGTATTACCTTAGATGCTTTTTTCATGGCTTCTTCCATAGGTGCACGCATATTTTTAGCATCATCCGCTGTACCATAAGGATAGATAGCTATCACTTCATTGAAGTCATCTCGTTGTTTTGTGCCGAGACTATACACTGCTGCATCTAGTTTCTGAGTAGCATTAAAGTAGATATTAAATCGAGCTACCATATTATTCCAATTTCTTTTTAACCATGGATCTTCATTAGACTGAGCCATAGTATGGCTGCAAGTGGCTATGAGTAAGAATAATGTTATGTATTTCCGTGTCCTCAAATCTTTATTTCTTATTAACTTTGCGATTAGATAACTGCTAAGTCAGCAAAAATATTTTAAAAACGTCGCAAACACCGCTAAAAGTTGGGTTCTTTAAGAAAAAAAATATCAACGAAGTTCAGAAATAGATACAGAATAATTCTCAGACAGGATGATAACCTGGAGGAGAAAGTGTCTGTAGTGCTTACTCCTCTTAATGTCTTGATACTTACTAGTACAGGATTATTAGTTTTTGGAGCAGTCATTTACATGCTTTTAGCCTACACCCCTTTGAATCATATCTTTCCTACTAAAAGTGCTAAGTATAGCGGGATGGAGCAGTATAAGATGACTCAGAAGATAGACTCCTTAGAGACTAGCTTGGGTCAGCTTAGACTTCAGTCTGATATATTAGGTAAGGTTCTAGCAGGTGAGGATGTGAGTATTAATATGGCTGATTTAGATGATCCTGATGAGAAGATAGAAGTCAGTCCTGCAGCGCCAATAGTGTCTGTCACAAGTATACGGCCGGCAGAGCCCACAGCGAATGATTATAATTTTTTTGTGCCACTCAAGGGAGTAATAAGTGATACATTTAATCAGGATAGAAAACATCTGGCTGTAGATATAGCCGCTAAAAGTAAAGAGGTGATTAAATCCGTGCAAAAGGGTACGGTGATATTCGCTGCTTGGACTCCTAATGGAGGACATACACTAATTATACAGCATCCAGGGAATTTCTTATCGGTGTATAAGCACAATGCAGTGCTGCTCAAGAATGAAGGTACATTTGTAAATGCAGGAGATGCGGTAGCTCTAGTAGGGAATACGGGGGAACTATCGTCTGGCCCTCATTTGCATTTTGAACTGTGGAAACGAGGAGTGGCAGTTAATCCCCAAAATTATATTAATTTTTAAAATACAAGAACATAACCAAATACGAGTACAAAAATGTTAGGCAAAAAAGAAAAATCTGCTCCTCAAACTAATTCTGCAATCAACGTGATCGGAGAGGGGACGGTCATAGAAGGAAACTTACGCTCTAGTGGTGACCTGAGAATAGATGGTACGGTGCATGGCAATGTATCTACGACTTCCAAATGTGTTTTAGGTATAAGCGGTAAGATAGTAGGTAATATCAATGCGAAAAGCTGTGATTTAAGTGGTACCGTAAATGGTAATTTACTTGTGAGTGAGTTGTTGCTTTTAAAAAGTAGCGGTAAGGTTGACGGTGATATAAAAACAGATAAGATAGTGGTAGAAAATGGTGGAGAGTTCAATGGATCTTGTACCATGGGGAATGCTCTTTCTGACGCTAAGAGTGTAAAAGACAAGGATGGCCAAAAAGCCACGAACTAATAATTCCGTAAAATATGCTGGACTTGGGTTTCAGTTAGTGGCCATCACATTGGTGCTCATTTTCTCAGGAAAGGCATTGGATAATTATCTTAATTTAGAATCTGTTTTCTTGCTTGTCGCTGTATTTATTGCGGTATTTGCAGTCATTTTTGTACTAATAAAGAGTTTAAAGTAATATGAGTTTCAATTTCATCGGAAAATTGACCGCAATGACCTTGGTTTTTATGGCAGCGGTTCTGGCATTCTTTTATTGGAAGGGTAGCGAAGAGCAGTGGTGGTTTTGGTCAGCATTAATATTTTACTATGTGGTAGGATTATTGATAGGATTAAAGACTCAAAAGGCGGTAGTAATTACTTCTAATTCGCGGTTTTTTACAGGAGTGATGGGAGCCATTGGAATACGGATGCTTTTATGCTTAGTTTTTTTGGCTATTTACTTGATAGTAAGCGACATAAAATCAAAAGAGTTCATCGTGTTTTATTTATCTTTATATTTATTTTATACAATATTTGAAATATCTCAATTAGTATCTAAATTGCGGACCGAAAAAAGCGGCAACCTTGATAATACAACAAGCTAAGTATCAGAACCTTATGAACACAGCAAAAGCCAGCTTTTTGGCTCTTACACTTGTTTTAATGACGTCCTTAGGAGCTATTGCTTCAGGCGGAGATGAGAAACACGAAGAAGAATCCTTCGTGCCAGGAGATGTTATTATACATCATGTCTTGGATAATCACGAGATTCATATTGGTAATTTTCACATCCCATTACCAATCATTCTTTGGGATAACAAAAGTGGAGGACTTATACCGCCATTTAGTTCTGACCATCTATCCTCTGGCGATGCACACATCGGTTATGTGATGGATCATGAGAAAATATATCACGCCAATGAAGAAGGTGGTAAATTAATCGTAGGATACGAGAAGGAGACCAATGAGCCGATATATTCAAAACCGCTCGATTTTTCAATAACGAAAGCAGTAGCGGGTGTCTTTATAACATCAATATTAATGCTTCTTATATTTTTTGCTGCGGCTAAAGGATATAAAAATAGAGAAGGACAAGCTCCTAAAGGAATACAGTCAGCAGTGGAGCCGCTGATAGTCTTTGTGAGAGACGAGATTGCTAAACCATCGATAGGTAAAAAACACGAAAAGTTTCTGCCGTATTTATTAACAGTATTCTTCTTTATATGGATTGCTAATTTGTTGGGTCTTATCCCATTTATAGGTGGTTTTAATGTTACGGGTAATATTGCTGTAGCATTAGTGCTCGCATTGCTCACGTTCATAATCACAGCAGCGAATGGCAATAAAGATTACTGGATGCATATCCTATGGACACCAGGAGTACCTTGGTGGCTAAAAGTGCCTATCCCGTTGATGTTTATCATCGAATTTATTGGTTTCCTTTCCAAGCCTATCGTATTGATGCTTCGTTTATTTGCAAACATCACAGCAGGTCACATCATCATATTAGCTTTTGTTAGTTTGATATTTATCTTTGATAACTTGTATGGTGCTTGGGGTGGAATTGGAGTATCTATTGTTTCTGTTATATTTTCCATCTTTATGTTCTGTATAGAACTTCTGGTAGCATTTTTACAGGCCTACGTATTTACATTACTATCTGCACTTTACCTAGGTAGTGCGGTAGAAGAACATGCTCACGAGCATTAAATAAGAGAATAAGAATTTTTAAATAAACATAAATCAAAACAAGTAACAATTTAAAGTAATGGAACTTTTAACAATTTTATTAGACGGAATCGCACAAATGGGTGCAGGAATCGGAGCAGGTATCGCAGTTATTGGTGCAGGTCTTGGTATCGGTCGTATCGGTGGTTCAGCATTAGAGTCTATGGCTCGTCAGCCTGAGGTTTCTGGAGACATTCGTGCAAACATGATCGTAGCAGCAGCTCTTGTAGAGGGAGCGGCGTTCTTCGGTATTATCGTTTGTCTATTGATTGCTCTTGCAGGATAAAAATATAATAGTGGACGGGAATATCTCGTCCACTTCATATATTTTTAAAAAATAACAAGATGGAATTATTAACACCTAGTATTGGTCTCGTATTTTGGATGTCATTGGCATTCCTTTTCGTGCTTTTCATTTTAAGAAAGTATGCATGGTCTGGTATATTGAAGGCTCTGAAAGACAGAGAAGACTTTATCGAGAGATCTCTGAAGTCGGCTGAAGACGCTAAAGCTCAAATGAGCTCGCTCAAAGCTGAAAATGAGAATCTTTTAGCTGAAGCTAGAGCTGAGAGAGAAACTATTCTAAAAGAAGCGAAGGAGATGAAAGACAAAATTCTTTCGGATGCTAAAATTACAGCTTCAGAAGAGGGTAGCAGACTAGTAGCTGCTGCTAAAGGTGAGATAGAAAAAGAGAAAAATCAAGCTCTGTCTGACATCAAGAAGCAAGTAGGCGAAATCTCACTAGCAATAGCAGAAAAAGTAATCAGAAAAGAACTTAGTGATACAGGTGCACAAGAGGCTTTAGTAGCCGAGCATTTAAGTAAAGCACAAAGTAATTAAGCTATGGCAACGAGCAGAATAGCAACTCGATACTCAAAATCACTATTAGATTTAGCTCAATCTAGCAATACGCTGGATGTGGTGAAAGGCGATATGGATAATATAGTACAAATCTGTGCAGAATCGAAAGAGCTGCGTAGTCTACTTAAAAATCCTATTGTAAAGATAGAAGATAAAAAGATTGTATTGGCAAAGGTATTTGCAAGTACAAATGAAACTACTCTTACATTTATTAGCTTACTAGCAGATAGACGAAGAGAAGGAGAACTGGCTAATGTAGCTACTAACTTTATATCCTCTTATAATGAGATGAAAGGTATAGCAAGTGCTACTGTAGTTACTGCTACTGCTCTTACTGGTGATGCACTAGCTGATATGAAAAGCTACGTGAGTACACTATTAGGTAAGGCAGATATAGATCTTACAAATGATGTAGATCCATCTATTATAGGTGGTATCGTCATAAAACACGAAGACAAACTTTTAGATAAAAGCGTGTCTAAAGAACTTAGAGAAATCAGAAAACAATTAATTTATAATTAGGTAAGAGAATGGCTGCAATAAGACCAGACGAAGTTTCTAGCATAATAAAGGAGCAACTAGCAGGTGTAAAAACTGATGCTCAACTAGAAGAAGTAGGTACTGTACTCCAAGTAGGAGACGGTATCGCTCGTATATACGGACTTACTCAAGTAAAATCGGGTGAGCTTATAGAGTTTGATAACGGTGTGCAAGGTATCGTGTTAAACTTAGAAGAAGATAACGTAGGAGCTGTACTTTTAGGTAGCTCTGTAGGTATCAGTGAAGGTGATACTGTGAAGCGTACTAACCGTATAGCATCTCTGAAAGTAGGAGAAGGTATGCTAGGCAGAGTAGTAAATACGCTAGGTCAGCCTATAGACGGTAAAGGACCTATAGTAGGTGATACGTATGAGATGCCTTTGGAGCGAAAAGCACCAGGAGTAATCTACAGAGAGCCGGTGACTGAGCCTATGCAAACTGGTATCAAAGCGATAGATGCTATGATTCCTGTAGGTCGTGGTCAGAGAGAGTTAGTAATCGGTGATAGACAGACTGGTAAAACAGCTGTATGTATCGATACTATTATCAATCAAAAAGAATTTTATGATGCTGGTGAGCCAGTATTTTGTATATATGTGGCTTGTGGTCAAAAATCATCTACAGTAAAGCAAGTAGTTAACTCTTTAGAAGCAAAAGGTGCAATGGCATATACTGTTGTAGTAGCTGCTTCTGCTGCTGATCCTGCTCCTATGCAGTTTTATGCTCCGATGGCGGGTGCTGCTATAGGTGAGTTTTTCCGTGATACGGGGAAACCAGCTCTTATTGTATTTGATGATTTGAGTAAGCAAGCAGTAGCATACCGTGAGGTATCTCTACTTCTAAAGCGTCCTCCAGGACGTGAGGCTTATCCAGGTGATGTATTTTACCTGCATTCTCGTCTATTAGAAAGAGCTTGTAAAGTAAATAGTAATGATTCTATTGCTCAGGAGATGAATGACTTGCCAGATTCTATCAAGTCAATGGTGAAAGGTGGTGGTTCTTTAACTGCACTTCCTATCATCGAAACACAGGCTGGTGACGTTTCTGCTTATATTCCTACTAATGTGATTTCGATTACAGATGGGCAAATATTCCTAGAGTCAGATTTATTTAACTCTGGTGTGCGTCCAGCTATTAACGTGGGTATCTCGGTATCTCGTGTAGGTGGTAATGCTCAGACTAAGTCTATGAAAAAGACTTCAGGTACATTGAAATTAGATCAAGCACAGTATAGAGAGCTTGAAGCTTTTGCTAAGTTCGGTTCGGATCTAGATGCTGCTACTAAAGGAGTGTTGGATAAAGGAGCACGTAACGTAGAGATACTGAAACAACCTCAGTTTTCTCCACTTTCGGTAGGTAAGCAAGTAGCTATTATATACTTGGGTACCAAAGGATTGCTTAAGTCAGTTCCAGTTAATCAAGTACGTAAGTTTGAAGAAGATTTCTTGATGAAAATGGATGCAGATCATAAAGATGTATTGAATTCATTATCTGCAGGTAAGTACACACCTGAGCTTACAGATGTATTGGAAAAAGTAGGAGCAGAAGTAGCTAAAAATTACAAAGCCTAACATAGAATGGCAAATCTTAAAGAAGTAAGAACACGTATAGCGAGCACAAAGTCTACTCAGCAGATAACCAAAGCCATGAAAATGGTGTCGGCTACTAAGCTGCGTAAGGCACAGAATGCTATTACTCAAATGAGACCTTATGCCGATAAATTAAACGGTATATTGATGAATTTGGCAGATTCTGCTAAAGAGGAAGAAGCACTTCAAGGTTACTTTGAGCACAGAGAGTTAAAGAATGTACTTCTTATCGTAAACTCAAGTGATAGAGGTTTGTGTGGAGGTTTTAACTCAAATGTGACTAAGGAGGTGAAGAAGCTCATTGCTAATAAGTATGCTAATGTGAATGTAGAAGCAACGTTTTTAGGAAAAAAAGCATTTGAGTTTTTTAAGCGTGCTGAGTTTACTAAAGATACTTCTAACATGGAGGTTTTCTTAGACTTAAATGCAGATGCTGCGTTTAATATAGGAGAATCAGTTATCAATGATTTCTTGGCAGGAAAGTATGATGAAGTAAGAGTGGTGTATAATAAATTTAAAAATGCGGCTACTCAAATCATTACGGCAGAGAAGATTCTACCGGTCGAGTTAGAGTCTTTTACCGCGAGTAAGGACGATAATGCGAAGTATAATTCTGATTTCTCGTTTGAGCCTTCTAAGAAGGACTTACTCTTCACTATCATACCGAAAGCAATCAAAACACAGCTGTACCGAACTATGTTAGATTCTCAAGCATCTGAACACGGCAGCCGTATGGTAGCCATGGATAAAGCTACAGAGAATGCAGGTGAGATCATATATGATCTAAAATTGCAATATAACCAAGCCCGTCAGGCAGCTATTACCACAGAGATACTAGAGATAGTAGGTGGTGCAGCAGCACTAGAAGGTTAGGATTATGACTAAACAATATAGAAGCCTTCTCCAGTAATGGAGGAGGCTTTTTTTGATAGTTCCAGAACGCTCCTATACCCAACTGTATATTTCCTAAATTAAAAATCAATGCGTGAAAATATATTTAATTCATTTTGCGTAATATTGCCAACTAAGAATTAAGACACAAGCATCACATGAAATACGCAATTAGAATCGCTTTACTCATCATCATAGCAGTACTCTCTTACCTTACTTTTAATACAGTGTATTCTGATATTAAGTATGAAGAAGAAGTAACTGAAAAAGAAGCCGCTGTAATAAAGAAGCTAAAATTGCTCAGAGATGGACAGATAGCGTATAAAGATGAGAAAGGTAAATTTGCGGGTAATTTTCCTGATCTACTAGAGTTTATGGAAAATGGCGAAATGAGAGTGCTGATCCAAGAAGGTGATAAGGATGATTCTACTACCGTATTTAAAACTACGGAAATGATGGTAAGCATCAAAGATTCGCTTTTTAGAGAAGTAAATATTGCCCAATTAAAATACGTGCCATTTCACGATACGCTACAGTTTAAGATAGCTGCTGGGGAAATAAAAAAGAACTCAGTTACTGTGCCAGTATTTGAGATAGTAGATCCTATGCCTTTCAGCAAAGATCGTAAGAAGAAAAAGAATCCACTGCAGGTGGGTTCTGTTTATGAAGTAAATTATAACGGTAACTGGAATAGGTAGTATACCGTAGTAATGTCGTCTTATCACAATGCTGTAAGCGATAAGCTCGTAGTCTTCTTATACCCGAGCAGCTCAGTATTTACCGTATTCAGTAAGGATAATGTACAGAAGTTTTCATCAGATAATGGTAATCTAACCACGTTACCTGATGCATTAAAAGAGTCTATCTTTAGCACGACTAGTACCATAAGTATGTGTGCTCGATCTACACTGGTACCATTGTCAGAGGATATTTATACTAGCTATTTTCAAGCCAATTATGGAGAAGAGCATCTCGAGTTAAGACATCAAAACACAGATGACTTTAGGGTGGTCTATGAATCTACTCTCGTGACCCATAGTTTACTTAGTGCAGTAGTCAATCCACAAGAGCATACAGATATAAACCTAATGCATAAGTATGCAGCTGCTATACGCCATGAGAATGCACTGTACTATTGGTTACATGAACATACGATTTCATTGATGGTATGGAAAGACGGAAAACTACTCGCAGTAAATAGATATACTAGTGAGACTAAAGATGAAGTTTTTTATTACGTAATGTTAGCAGTGGAACAGTTGGAGTTGCCTTTAGATAAGTTGTACTTTGGGAGTGTAGGAAGTACGCAAGAGCATGCCAGTCACAAAGTTATGTTTCAGAATTATCTCCCTCCTTTGAAGCAGTGCAGTGCACAGAGCACTAACAGTATAGATGCAGTAGCTCAGTTTTTTGCAGAATGCGTATTATAAGCGGAGAGTACAAGGGATTTAAGTTTCCGGAGAAAAACATGCCACACGCACGGCCTACTACAGATCGGGCTAAAGAGGCACTTTTTAATGTATTGGACCAACGCTACTACTTCGAAGATATGAAAGTGCTAGATCTCTACAGTGGACTGGGCAGCATGGCACTTGAGTTTTGCTCTAGAGGGGTGACGGAGATCACAGCTGTAGACGCTAACCGCAAGAGTGTAACCTATATAAATGAGATAGTAGATAAACTAAATGCTCCTTTAAAAGTGAGACAAGCGAAGTGTATAAGTTATCTAAATCAGAGTAATGAAAAGTTCACTATTATTTTCGCTGATCCTCCGTACAATGAGAAGCAGGAGATAGATGCACTGATAGAAAGCATAAGTACTGGCAATTACTTATTGCCCAATGGAATTTTTATATTAGAGCATAAGAGTATGGCTCAAGTAGCACACCCTGCTATAGTGGAAACTAGGGAGTATGGTCAGAGTACCTTTTCTTTTTTTAACTTTGAAGGCAGTAATGAGTAAGAAAGCACTTTTCCCAGGCACGTTTGATCCATTTACCAATGGACACTTAGATATAGTCACCAGAGGTTTAAAGATTTTTGATGAAGTAGTGGTAGCTATAGGAGTGAATAGTGGGAAGCAGCACCTATTTACACTAGATCAACGTACAGTGTGGCTGGATAAACTCTTCACCAATGAGCCACGAGTGACTGTGGTGCACTATGAGGGCCTTACAGCGACTTTTGCAGAGTCCATAGGTGCTCAGTTCATACTGAGAGGACTACGCACTACACAAGATTTCACGTACGAGCAGCAGATAGCGTACGTAAATGAGGATCTTACTGCAGAGGTGCAGAGCGTCTTTGTGATGAGTGATCAGAAGAATGCATCTGTGAGTTCCACCATAGTAAGAGATCTTATTAGATACAATGGGGCATATCAGAAATATCTGCCTGCTGCTATCTACCAAGAAATTAATAGCTAGCTTTTTATAGCAGTGCTTTAAGCCTACGTCTGTAGAGCTTTAGTAATCTTCTAATCGCTGGATATGTATTGAGATTGAGCACGTCTATTGTATCGAAATCCACCCAAGCTACTTGTTCTATATCTTCTTCTTGCTGAGGAGCTAGATTACTGCCATCTTTACATTCTACTATGTACCAGTGCGTATGTTTTATAATCCACTTCTCATTGCGGTAGTAGGTGTGATAGGTTTCTGCAAAAGATGATTTAACACTTAAGTCATTAGCCCCCGTTTCCTCTTCTATTTCACGGAGGGCACATTCCTCTATGGTTTCCCCTTTATCTAGTTTTCCTTTTGGTAAGTCCCACTTACCGAGTCGCTTCATTAGTAGAATTTTGCCATCGCTATTTTCCACTACTCCGCCGGCTGCTATCTTGTACTTAAATTCAAGGATTACTCGCTTTAGAATTTTGTCAGGATTACCTAATAATAATATCTTAAGTGGCTTAGTGGACTTCTTACTGACTTTCAAAGCCTCTTTGATTTGTTCCTCTTTAGGTTTTTTAAAAATAAAGTCAGGCTTATATTTCTCAATGTGGAGCTCGTTATTAGAGAGATAAATACGGTGCTTACCGTGAAAAATTCGATACATTTGCCTGAGTTATATGGTCTATACAGAAGCAAAAATCGCCAAAATACTTTTAGAAACAAGAGCTATCAAATTATCTCCAGATAATCCTTTTAAGTGGAGTAGCGGGTGGAACAGTCCAATCTACTGTGATAACCGTACAGTACTCTCTTATGCCACGCATAGAAAGGAAATTAAAGAGATGCTTTCTGCTAAAATTAAAAAAGAATTTCCTGAAGTGGATACGATTGTGGGTGTAGCTACTGCAGGTATCGCCATGGGTGCTTTGATAGCAGATGAGCTGGATTTAAGCTATGCATACTGCAGACCTGAGCCTAAAGCACACGGTCTAAAGCGTCAGCTAGAAGGTAAGGTAGATAAAGATGCTAAGATAGTAGTGCTGGAAGATCTTATAAGTACTGGTGGAAGTAGTCTCAAGGTGGTGGACTACATGAGAGCAGAGGGATTTAATATTCTGGGTATGGCTGCTATCTTCACGTACGGATTTCAATTGGCAGAAGACAATTTTAAGAAGGCTAACTGTACTTGTGTTACGCTAGGTAACTACAGTAGTATGATAGAAGAGGCTGTGGCAAGTGGCTACGTGAAAGAAGCTGATTTAAAGAGTTTAGCCGAGTGGAGAGAAAATCCGGCTGCTTGGGGTTAGTAAAGCACCTTAGCTAAAGTCACTAGAAATATAAACGTCCATACTGCCGTGCGGTAACAGTTGGTGCGTACAAGTCTTTGCAGTAAATCAGTAGAAGCAGATCCTTCTTGAATTTTTTCGTGAATAGGTATAAATACACTAATGGTCAGGATCCACATACTTAGCACAAGTGCAGCGTAGAGTATAGAATATGCTGTGATTCCCTGAAAGAGTCCGAATACAGATAGGCTGAGTTGAGCAAACATAAGAGGTGCTACTATTTTTGTAATGCGAGGTGTGTACTTAGTGTGCCAAGTGATTAGTTCGGTG
>TARA_B110000967_G_scaffold42511_1_pt1 | contig 22750 bp, 18 predicted proteins | sample TARA_B110000967 | Tara Oceans TARA_B110000967 (sample SAMEA4397903) | marine metagenome | biome: Polar Biome; feature: [DCM] deep chlorophyll maximum layer (ENVO:01000326); material: water (ENVO:00002006), including particulate matter (ENVO:01000060) such as... | depth 35 m
CAGACGAAGCGATTTGGAGCATTGGTGCTCAAGGTGATGGAGCCTTGTCTTTGGAAGAACAAGTGCCATTGAGTAAAGATGCTAAGTTGCAATCTATTGCGGGGATTCAAGCCAACGGTACCGAAACGGATTATACCCTATATTATTTGAAAACAGTTGCCGGCTCTGATGTTGAAGAGAAGCGACCTTCCAAATTGGATTCTGTTTTTGTCAATTACTCGGGAATGCTTTTGGACAGTACCGTTTTTGATTCTAACACGAAACATCCGGTGTGGTTTTCACTTCAAAATACGGTTTCCGGTTGGGGCTTCGGATTTCAGAAATTTGAAGGAGGAACAAAGGCAGTGTCAACTGATGAAGAATACATCAGTGAAGAAGACTTCGTTTTTAAAAATGTGGGCAAAGGCTACCTATTCATTCCGTCGGGATTGGGCTACAGAAATGGTTCCTCAAGTTTGATTCCTGCAAACGCTCCTTTGGTCTTTCAATTGGAATTGCATCTTGTGAAGATGATTGATACAGATTCGGATTCCCTTTCTGACAAAGAAGAGGTCGCCATAGACGCAAGTGGAAATGTCACATTTATTGATACGGATAGCGATGGTTACAGCGACCATTTGGACAAAGACGACGACGATGATGGTAAACTCACAATCGACGAAGTGGAAGCAGGAACCGATCCCAAAGATCCAAACTCCTAAGAAGAAATATTTTTTACACAAAAACACCCTGTCCATGGACAGGGTGTTTTTGTGTGTACTCCTTTTGGGATGGGTTATTTTTTTGGAATGTTTTTGAGAATTTCTTTAAAAAAGGTCCAAAACTTTTGAGTAGAAGAAATGCTTACTTTTTCTTCTGGAGAATGAGCTCCTCTGATATTAGGGCCAAAAGAAATCATTTCCATATTGGGATAGTGAGCTCCTAAAATCCCACATTCCAATCCAGCATGACAGGCCATGACCTTTGGGGATGACTGAAACAATTTCTCGTAGCGCTCCTTTAAAATTTTTAGTATTTCTGTTGATGTATCGGGTTCCCATCCGGGATAATCTCCTGAAAGGGTGACTTTGAAATCAGCCAATTCAAATACACAGCGCAGCGCATTGGCCATGTCCATTTTTCCAGACTCCGAAAAAGAGCGGGTGAGACACGCAATCTCTATGCATCCTTCCGTGGCATTTACTCGCGCCAAATTGTTTGATGTTTCTACCAAATCAGGAATGGAAGGGCTCATGGTATACACCCCGTTATGCGTTGCATACAAGGCCTGGATCAATTTTTTTTGAGCGAGGACGTCCATGACTTTTTCGGGCTGTTTCGCGGGTGTCAAAGTGATCTCCAAGTCAGGTTCGACAGCGGAAAGCTCCTTTTTAAGAACAGTCACTTGTTGTGTAAGCTCAAGTGCAAAGGCTTCTTTAAAAATATTTTTAACCACAAGAATAGCCTGGCTTTCTCTCGGAATCGCATTTCTCAAACTGCCTCCTTTAAGGGAAGCTAGCGAGGCTTCAAAATTTGCATAGGCATCCAACAAGATTCTGGCAATGATTTTGTTGGCATTTCCAAAGCCTTTGTGAATGTCCATTCCAGAATGTCCTCCTTGCAATCCTTTTACCGTCAAACGAAATGCAGCAGTGTCTTCAGGACTGGTAAATTCTTCGTAGTTTGAACTTGCTGTCAGGTCAATGCCACCGGCACAGCCAATTGAAATTTCATCGTCGTCTTCCGTGTCGAGATTGAGTAAAATCTCACCAGTAAGAAGTCCTCCTTTGAGTCCCATTGCACCGGTCATGCCTGTTTCTTCGTCAATCGTAAAAAGGGCTTCAAGGGCGGGATGGGCGATGTCTGTTGCGCTCAAAACACTGAGAATGGCTGCAACTCCAATTCCATTGTCCGCTCCCAAAGTCGTTCCATCTGCTGAAATCCAATCTCCGGTTGTTTTCATTTGGATGCCTTGCTTGTCAAAATCGAAAACCGTCGCTTCATTTTTTTGATGCACCATGTCCAAATGAGCTTGTAATACCAAAGTCTTACGAGTTTCCATGCCTGCAGTAGCTGGTTTCTTTAGAATGACATTTTGGACTTCGTCTACGACGTATGTCAAACGGTGCTTTTTTGCGAAAGCAATGACAAAAGCCACGATGCGCGCTTCTTTCTTAGAAGGTCTCGGAATGGCATTCAAATCTGCAAAGTGGTTCCAAAGTACCTTTGGTTCGGTGTTTCTTATTTTTTGGTCCATAAGATGCTTTTATTGGATGTCAATGACGCTGTCTTCAAGAGACTTTCTTACTTTTTTTTGAGAGGCCATGTAATCGTCTTCGGCGCGCGTCCCGACGGGGAGCAAAAGAACTGCCTCTAAGTTTTTGGAAGTCAAGTCCAAAATCTCATCGTATTTTTTAGGCAAAAACCCTTCCATGGGACAGCTGTCTATTTGTTGTGTGGCACAGACTGTTAAAAGATTCCCCAATGCCAAATACGCTTGTGATTTAGAAGCTTCTCTTAGTTGTTCGCTCGTTTTGTTGGAAACCAGATCCAACAAATGATTTTTAAAAGGAGTCACCACTTCGTCTGGTGTGTTTCTTACTTTTTTGATCAGTTGGAAATAGCTTTCTACATCTTGAACAGTGTAGTTTTTTTGGATACAAAGCACCAATAGATGAGAGGCGTCAACTACCTGTCGCTGTCCAAAGGAATGGGGAAGTAGTTTTTCGCGCAAAGACATGTTTTGCACGACCAACATTTTGATCGGTTGCAAACCATAGGAAGTGGCTGTTAGGTTGAAGGCTTCTTTTAGAAGTGTCAGTTGTGAATTGGAAAGGCGTGAAGCAGTATCAAATTTTTTGGTTGCATAGCGCCATTTCAAACTGTCGAGGATGTGCATTTTTTTGTCTTTAGAATTGCCTCGCAAAAATACGGGAATTTTATTCAATAGCCGTTTGTTTTTCATCTCTGTCGTTCCCTTTTGGGGATTGATTTTATACCGTTTCAAAGAGACAGTGCATTTTTTATCACTGAAGAAATGGTGTTTTCCTTGTTGGTTTTTAGTAACTTAAAGAGAAAAAATGCATGGAATCCCAATCGAGTTTTTCAAAAATAGTTCCCCTGCGCGAAGATTTCCTTCAATACCTTTGGAATTTTCAACTCTTTCGAACTTCAGAAATCTGTACCGCTGCAGGTGTTTCTTTGAAAATTCTCAAAACCGGGATGCAAAATAAAAATAGCGGCCCCGATTTCTTCAATGCAAAGTTGGTGTTGGGTGCGCAAACTTGGGTAGGAAATGTAGAGGTACACATCAAATCTTCTGACTGGTATGCACACCAACATGAAAAAGACCCCAATTACGACGCAGTGATTCTCCATGTAGTCTGGGAATACGACCTGCCCATTTTTCGTGCAAACGGCTCAGAGATAGAAACACTGGAACTTCGAAAAAACACCGATTCGAATGTATTGAGTTCTTATTTTCAACTTTTTTCGGGGCATCAAAAATGGATTTTTTGTGAACGTGAACTCCCCACGGTTCCTTCCATTGTTAAAAGTCCGTGGATCACCCGTTTGTATGTGGAACGTTTTGAAAGAAAGTCTTTGGAAATCGCAAAGCTTTTAGAGAAGAGTTCCAACAATTGGGAGTTTGTCTTGTTTCAACTTTTAGCAAATGGTTTTGGTTTGAGCACCAATGCCGCCGCATTTTCTAGTTTGGCGCATTCTTTTGATTTTTCTTTGCTCAACAAGTTGCGATCTCAGTCGGGAGGCATTGAAACCCTGTTGCTTGGTCAAGCGGGATTTTTTGAAAAACCCTCTGAAGACATTCGATATAAGGTGATGCAAAAGGAATACTGCTACCTAAAGCACAAGCATCAATTGAAACCATTGTTCAATGGGCAGTTTCAGTTTTTTCGGTTGCGCCCGGCCAATTTCCCGACATTGCGTATCTCTCAACTGGCACGTCTCTACGAAAGGGAAGCACAGCTGTTTTCTAAGACAACCCGTTTGAACGACCTCTCTTCTTTTTACAAGCTTTTTGCTGTAAGCGCTTCCGATTATTGGAACACGCATTACGTATTTGAAAAGACCAGTCCTTTTCGAATCAAAAAAACCACCAATTCTTTTACAGACCTCTTATTGATCAACACGGTGCTGCCAATAAAATACGCCCATGCGAAAGCACACCGCCACGAAGATTTTGACACCATTTCAGCAATCTTAGAGCAAATAAAACCAGAAAAAAACAGGATCCTTGAAAGCTTTCGAAAACTAAAAACACCAGCTCTAAATGCCTTGGAATCACAAGCCTTGTTGGAGTTGAAAAACAACTATTGTAGTCCTCAGAGATGCTTGGAATGTGCTGTCGGATTATTTTTGATCAAAGGAGAAATTCCCAGGAAGAGTTGAGCTTTACAAGAAAATGAGTTGGGGGTTTTTTCTAAACAGAAAAAAACCGTTTTGAAATCAATACAAGAGGGGGTAAGCTGAAGGATTCACTTCGCTCATTACCTTATAGGCTGCTTCAAACACGTCTTCTTTAGAAGGTTTTGAAAAATAATCACCGTCACTTCCGTAGGCTGGCCTATGGGCTTTTGCACTCAAAGTGGAAGGTTTGCTATCCAGAAACTGATATGCATTTTGTTCGTCAATGATTTTTTGAAGAATGTATGCCGAGGCACCACCGGGCACATCTTCGTCGATGACCAATAAGCGATTTGTTTTTTCAATACTTTTAGTGATGTCGTGGTTGAGGTCAAAAGGCATCAAACTTTGAACATCAATGATCTCTACATCGATGCCTACTTGTGCCAATTCGATTGCTGTGTCCTGAACTATTTTTAAAGTAGATCCGTAAGAAACAAGGGTGATGTCTTTTCCCTCTTTGACGGTCTCCACATATCCGATTGGGGTGGTGAAAGTACCCAGGTTTTCCGGGAGCTGCTCTTTGAGGCGGTAGCCGTTTAGGTTTTCAATCACGATTGCAGGTTCATCTCCTTTTAAAAGCGTGTTGTAAAAGCCTGCGGCCTTGGTCATATTTCTCGGCACCAACAAATGCACCCCTCTCAAGGTTCCCAAAATCATAGACATGGGTGATCCCGAATGCCAAATTCCTTCCAAGCGGTGTCCGCGCGTTCGGATGATCAGCGGTGCTTTTTGTTTGCCAAAAGTACGGTACCGAAGGCAGGCCAAATCGTCACTTAATGTTTGAATGGTATAAATCAAATAGTCCAAATATTGAATTTCTGCAATGGGTCTGAGGCCTCTCAGCGCCATTCCAATCCCTTGACCTATAATGGTAGATTCTCGAATTCCGGTATCGGTCACTCGGTCTTCTCCAAATTTGGCTTGAAGGTTTTCCAATCCTTGATTGACGTCTCCAATTTTTCCAGCATCCTCTCCAAAAATAAACAACTCGGGGATTTGACTCAAAAGCGCATCGAAATTATCTCGAATGATGATGCGTGCATCTACCTCCTTTGTTTCCTTAGGGTAGGCAGGACGTATTTCTTTGATGGTGCTCACGCCATTGCCCGTATCGTTGTAAAGCTGTGTGCTGTAACGATCTTGTGTAGTTTTTTTATTGGCGAGCAACCATTGTTGAAGGACTTGTTTTTCGGAAAAGGTTTCGTTTCTCAAAAGAGGCATCACCTTTCGTGCCGTGGAATAAATATCTTTTCTAGAGGGTTCTCTGAGATCTACCAAATCATTCTTCAGTTTTGAAATAAACTGTTTATTGCTGCTCTTTTTAGCTACCGCTTCCATCAACTCAATCAACTCTTGTTGTTCTTTTTTAAGGGGTTCCAAAAAAGCAATCCAAGCTTCTTTTTTTGCCTGAAGCACTTCTTTTTTTGCTTGTTTTTCCAATGCGAGAAGCGCTGCTTCCCCATCGACAAATTTCAAGACAGACCCGTCTCCGTTGTCGAGTTCAAAATCGAGAATCCACTCGCGAAACTTGAGGTTGCAATCAAAGTTCTTTTCCCAATCCAAGCGTTCTGAACTTTTGTACCGTTCGTGTGATCCAGAGGAGGAGTGACCTTGGGGTTGCGTCAATTCTTGAACATGTATGAGTACAGGTACATGTTCTTTTCTCGCAATTTCAGCGGCTTTTCGATAGGTGTCCATCAGTTGAACATAATCCCAACCGTTGACTCTTAAAATTTCCAAACCTTTGTTTTTTGGGTCTCTTTGAAACCCTTTCAAAACTTCCGAGATGTTTTCTTTGGTGGTTTGGTATTTTGCATGTACTGAGATGCCGTATTCGTCGTCCCAAATACTGGTGACCATCGGAATTTGCAAGACCCCTGATGCATTGATGGCTTCAAAAAAGTGTCCTTCGCTCGTTGAAGCATTTCCAATGGTTCCCCATCCAATTTCATTTCCCTTGATGGAGAAATTTTCAAATCCTTTTTGCAGAGAGGCAACATTTCGATACAGTTTTGAAGCGTACGCCAGTCCTACCAAACGAGGCATCTGTGCAGCTGTACAAGAAACATCAGAACTGGTGTTGTATTGCTCGGTTAGGTTTTTCCAACTGCCGTCCTCATTCAGACTGTGGGTGGCGTAATGTCCTCCCATTTGCCGTCCGCCAGAAAAAGGTTCTGCTTTGATGTCTGTATGCGCATACAAGCCTGCAAAAAATTGGCGGGGTGTAAATTCTCCGATTGCCATCATAAATGTTTGGTCTCGGTAGTATCCAGACCTCCAGTCTCCTTTTTCAAAGGCTTTGGCCATGGCGATTTGTGGCAGCTCTTTGCCATCACCGAAAATCCCAAACTTAGCCTTTCCAGTCAACACTTCTTTTCTACCCAAAAGGCTGCACTCTCTGCTCAAAACAGCGGTGTAGTAGTCTTTTAAAATCTCTTCTTTGAATTGTAGAAAAGAAATGTTTTTTGGAGAAATTTCAAGAGATGTCGCAGTCATGAAAACGTAGATTTTTTGCTTTTGCAAATATACGGTTTTTTCAAGACAAAAATAGTAGTAGATATTCCAGCTAGCTAAAGCAAGTTTTTTAAAAGGTTTCCCTGTTGAATTTCGATGATTTTTTTAAAAGTTGGGTTTGAGGCTGTGTTTTGAATAAAACTTGTTGAGGTGTTCGACGGCTTCATCTGCAGTATCGACTACGCGAAAGAGGTTCAAGTCTTCCGCACTAATAGTGCTGTGTTTTTTTAGCAATATTGCGTGAATCCAGTCCAAGAGTCCCGACCAAAATTCAGTCCCGACAAGTATGATAGGAAACCGTCCAATTTTTTTGGTTTGGATCAGGGTGATGGCTTCAAATAGCTCGTCCAAGGTGCCAAAACCACCAGGCATTACAATAAATCCTTGGGAGTATTTGACAAACATGACCTTGCGCACAAAGAAATAGTCAAATTCCAAACTCATGTCGCTGTTGATCCATGCGTTGTCGTGTTGCTCAAAAGGCAAGTCGATGTTCAGTCCTACAGATAGGCCTTTCCCTCGATGCGCTCCTTTGTTTCCAGCTTCCATAATTCCGGGCCCACCTCCAGTGATGATTCCAAATCCGCTTTGGGTCAGTTTGAAAGCAATTTCTTCTGCCAAAATATAATTTTCTTCTCCCGGTTTGGTTCTGGCAGAACCAAAAATACTGACACATGGGCCAATCTTGCTAAGTCGTTCGTATCCATCTACGAATTCGGACATGATTTTAAAAATGGCCCAAGAATCATTTGTCTTGATTTCGTTCCAAGTTTTGGGCGTAAAATGCTCTCGGATTTTTCTGTCTTCGTTTGGGCTCATGGAATGATTTTTTTGGGATTGGAATGTTAACAAGATATGTTTTTTTTAGAGAAATGCCAATGTTTTTAGCGGTGTCATGATAAATGTACGTTTCTCAAAATGGTGTCTGCCTGTATATTAAGAAATGTCAAGTTCTTTTTTTAAGAATTTGGCTGTGTGGCTTTTTCGATGCCGCGCAATTTCTTCTGGAGTCCCCGTACACAAAATCTGCCCACCATTTTTACCTCCTTCTGGTCCTACATCAATAATGTGATCTGCCAATTTGATGACATCCATATTGTGTTCGATGATCAGCACTGTGTTGCCTTTGTCTACCAAAGTATTCAAGACCTTCATCAATACGTTGATGTCTTCAAAGTGCAAACCGGTGGTTGGTTCGTCCAGTATGTAAAAGGTGTTTCCTGTGTCTCTTTTCGAAAGTTCTGCTGCCAATTTGATACGTTGTGCCTCTCCGCCGGAGAGCGTAGTCGATTGTTGCCCCAAAGTGATGTAGCCCAAACCGACCTCTTGGATTGTTTTGATTTTGTTGTAAATTTTCGGAACCGATTGAAAAAAAAGGACGGCCTCATTAATGGTCATGTTTAGGACATCAGAAATGGATTTTCCTTTGAATCGGATTTCCAAAGTTTCTCTGTTAAACCTTTTTCCTTGACAGGTGTCACACGTCACGTGTACATCGGGTAAAAAATTCATCTCGATGATCCGAACGCCCCCTCCTTGACAAGTTTCACACCGGCCTGCTTTTACATTGAACGAAAACCTTCCTGCTTTGTAGCCACGGATCATGGATTCGGGTGTTTTGGCAAAAAGAGAACGGATCTCACTAAAGGCGCCTGTATAAGTGGCGGGGTTTGAACGAGGTGTTCTTCCGATGGGTGCTTGGTCAATATCGATGATCTTGTCGATATGTTCGAGTCCTAAAATTGATTTGTAGGGTAGGGGTTCTTTAACAGAGCGATAGATGTGTTGGTTGAGAATTGGGTAGAGGGTCCTGTTGATCAAGGTGGACTTTCCACTTCCAGAAACACCTGTCACACAAATCATTTTGCCAAGTGGAAACTGGGCAGAGACATTTTTGAGGTTGTTACCTGTAGCGCCTTTGAGGAGCAATTCTTTGCCGTTTCCTTTTCTTCTTTTCGAAGGGGTTTCTATTTTTTTCCGATTTGTGAGGTAGTCTGCTGTTAAGGTGGCATGGCTTTTTAGTTCTTCAAAACTTCCTTCACTGACAATTTCGCCACCGTATTTTCCCGCTCCAGGCCCAATGTCGAGAACATAGTCCGCACATTCCATCATGTCTTTGTCGTGTTCGACGACCAAAACGGAATTGCCCAAATCTCTTAACTTTTCTAGGGATCGTATCAAGCGTTCGTTGTCTCTTTGATGCAGTCCAATACTAGGTTCGTCTAAGATGTACAAGACACCGACCAACTGAGATCCGATCTGCGTGGCCAGTCGGATGCGTTGTGCTTCTCCTCCTGACAGGGATTTGGAAGTACGATTCAAGGTGAGGTAATCCAATCCTACATCTAATAGAAATTGAATGCGCGTTTCGATTTCTTTTAATATTTCGGAAGCAATTAACTGTTGTTTTTTGGATAGTTTTGTGGGCAATTCGGCAAACCATTTACCCAAGTCTACAGCGTCCATTTTTGCCAGTTCGGAAATGTTTTTTCCGTCTACTTTAAAGTGCAACGCTTCTTTTTTCAATCGGTTTCCATTGCATTCAGGACATGTGATTTCGTCCATATAGCTCTTTGCCCATCTTTTGATAGAAGCGGAGTCGCTGCTGTGGTATTGGTTGGAGATAAAAGCGGTCACGCCTTCAAAATCTATTTCGTAGTTTCGGGTCACTCCCAGTGTTTTTGAGTTGATTTCAAAACGTTCATTGCCACCGTGTAAAATGATTTCCAAAGCCTCTTTTGGGATTTTATGAATCGGATCGCTCAGGTTGAAATGGAAGCGATCGGCGATTAGTTGCAGTTGTTTGAAAATCCAACTGTTTTTTTGGGTTCCTAAAGGCGCAAGTCCACCTCCTGCAATTGATTCCTTGGTATCGGGAATGATTTTAAGTTTGCTGACTTCATTTTTGACACCCAAGCCATTGCAGTGATCGCAAGCTCCCTTTGGGGAGTTGAAAGAAAAGGTGTTGGGTTCCGGATTCGGATACGCGATTCCAGATGTGGGGCACATCAAATTTTTACTGAAATACCGGGGCGTATCTCCATCAAAATCTAGGACCATCATGATGTTGTCTCCTGCGTACAAGGCGGTTTTTATGCTTTCTTCCAGTCGTTTTAGGGAGGTTGTGTTCACCAGCAATCGGTCGATGACAATTTCGATGTCGTGAGTTTTGTAACGGTCCAAGCGCATGCCGGAGACAATGTCTTGTATGTTCCCGTCTACACGTACTTTTGTGAAGCCTTGTTTGGCAATTTGAACAAACAATTCACGGTAATGTCCTTTACGAGATTTGACAACGGGAGCTAGGAGAATGGTCTTTTTTTCTTCGTAGTCGCGCAAGATCAAATCCAGAATCTGCTCGTTGTTGTAGCGAACCATTTTTTCATCGGTTGTGTACGAATAGGCTTCCGCTGCGCGCGCGTACAGCAATCTTAGAAAGTCGTAGATTTCTGTGATAGTTCCCACGGTGGAACGTGGGTTTTTGTTGGTTGTTTTTTGTTCGATGGCAATCACGGGAGACAAGCCGTCTATTTTGTCTACGTCAGGGCGTTCGAGTCCTCCTAAAAACTGACGTGCATAGGCAGAAAATGTTTCGATATATCTGCGTTGTCCTTCTGCATAAATGGTGTCAAAAGCCAAGGAAGATTTACCACTGCCGCTCAGTCCCGTAATAACGACCAACTTTTCTCTAGGAATGCGAACGTCGATGTTTTTTAGGTTGTGTGCTCTCGCTCCTAAAACGTCAATATACTCTTGTTGTTTTGCCATAAAAAAGAAAAAACCAAAGATACTGAAATGCTCGGAGTTTTGAATGGAATTTTGAAGCTGTCTTTGTGTTTGTTTCGGACAAATTAAATTAGAGCTGTGCCGCTTTTGGATTTTGAATTACATTGTTGGTAGTTGCTTGATGCTTAGCTCCATGATGTGTAGCTGTTTTACTCAGATTTCCTTTCCGATGCTTTTGCTCTGAAATGCCGATTGCTATTGAGGGGTGTTTTTTTTGAGAATCACTTTCTTTTAATGCACTAAAAATCGTGCAAACTTCTCAGAGGGGCAATGCTTTGTTTCAGGGTGTTCTGTTCATCATCATAGATGGGCATATTTTTATACATTTGTAAAAATTCAGCTTTTACATGTTTGCAACTTTTTTACAGAAATTTTTTTACGGTCTTTTGACTTTGTTTGGAGTGGTTTCTGTGGTGTTTTTCTTGTTTCATGTGCTGCCTGGGGATCCAGCTCGAATGTTGCTGGATGAACGTCAGGACGCAACACAATTGGTGCAAATCAAAAAAAAGTACGGATTTGACCAGCCGGTTTCGGTGCAATACATGTATTACTTAAACGACTTGTCGCCACTTTCATTGCACAGCAAAAACGCGGAAAATTACACCGCATTAGCGAGCGGAAAATACAAGCCTTTTGCTGATGTTTCTTTTGGAACTTTTGATCTGGTTTTGAAAGTTCCGTATCTCCGCGCCTCTTTTCAGAAAAATGGCAAGCCGGTGGTTGAAGTTCTCCAAGAGACCTTTCCCAATACTGCCATCTTGGCTGTGAGTGCAATTGGAATTGCCTTGTTTTTAGGCATTTTTTTTGGAGTGCTTGCTGCTTTGTACAAGGACTCCTTTTTTGATCGTTTTATTGCCTTTTTTAGCACCTTGGGCATGAGTGTTCCTTCTTTTTTATCCGCGATTGTCTTTGCTTGGTTGTTTGGTTTTGTGTTGAAAAAATACACCCATTTGAACATGACGGGAAGTTTGTATGCCGTGGATGATTTTGGAGAAGGTGTTTTTATTCAATGGAAAAATTTATTGTTGCCTGCTGTGGTATTGGGCATCCGTCCTTTGGCGGTTATTGTTCAGTTGATGCGCAATTCCCTCCTCGAAGTGTTCGGGCAAGACTACATAAGAACCGCGAAGGCAAAAGGGCTGAACGATTGGCAAATCGTTTGCAGACACGCGATGAAAAACGCATTGAATCCAGTTGTCACCGCTGTTTCAGGTTGGTTTGCCTCTCTGTTGGCAGGTGCCGTTTTTGTGGAGTATATTTTTAATTGGAACGGTTTGGGAAAAGAAATTGTAGACGCTTTGAACACACTTGATCAACCGGTGTTGATGGGTGCTGTTTTGTTGGTGGCGAGTTTGTTTGTTTTGATCAATATATGCGTGGACGTACTTTACAGTTGGTTGGATCCTAAAATCGGCAACTCCTAAGAGTTTCGGTTGTTGCAAATTCGAAAACGTTTGCGCAAATGAAAAAGCGACTTTGTGTTCTATATTATCAAATAAATGTAAGTTTGTGCGTGCGAAGACCTAAGCCAATCTTTTAAACGCAAATGAATTCCGTTATGAAACATGTTTTGTATTTATTTCTGATGGTTCTCGGTGCTTGCTCAACAGCGCAAGAGAAGACTCATTTTCCTGAAAAAGCCTTGAAAGACACTTTATTGACTTTTGATGGGGTAGAAAAAACGGTCGAAGAAATATTGTCTCAGTACAAAGGAAAAACCGTGTTTTTGGACATTTGGGCCTCTTGGTGTGGTGATTGTATTGCCGGTTTTCCTAAAGTAAAAGAATTGCAGCAAACCTATGGAAAAGACATCGCTTACGTATTTTTCTCTTTGGACAGAACACCAGATTCTTGGAAAAAAGGCATCGCACGATTTGGTGTCGAAGGGGCGCATTATTTTATTCCTTCTGGAAGGAAGAGTGACTTTTGTAGGGCTGTTGCTGTGGATTGGATCCCTCGTTATATGGTCTTGGACAAAGAAGGTAAAATCCTGTTGTACAAAGCCATTAAAGCGACAGATGTGCGTATAGAAGCCCTTTTAAAGAAAGCAAGTAATTAAAAAAACAACCTTAAGCAATAAAACAAACAAATAAACAAATAAACAAATCAAACCATGAGAAGTAAAATAGTTGCAGGAAACTGGAAAATGAACAACGATGTAAACGCCTCTAAAACATTGGCAAACGAGTTGGTCGCAGGATTGAAAGATAAATCATTACAAAACACACGTGTTGTCGTAGCACCGACATTTGTCAATTTGACAGCAGTCCATGAAGTTGCTTCGGGTTCTGTAGTCGAAGTAGCGGCTCAAAACATGCACCAAGCAAAAAGTGGTGCCTTTACAGGTGAGATTTCTGCAGAAATGTTGACTTCTATCGGCTTAAAATCTGTGATTTTAGGACATTCAGAACGTCGTGAGTACTTTGGAGAAACGGATGCTTTGTTGGCAGAAAAAGTAACTGCTGCTTTGGCCAACGGATTGGAAGTCATTTTTTGTTTTGGAGAATTGTTAGAAGACCGCAAGTCAGAAAATCATTTTGCAGTAGTGGAATCTCAAATTTCAAATGCTTTATTTTCTTTAGATGCAGCCGCTTGGAAACAGATAGTATTGGCATATGAGCCGGTATGGGCTATTGGTACTGGAGAAACTGCATCTGCAGATCAGGCACAAGAAATGCACGCTTTCATTCGAAAAATTGTCGCAGACAAATACGATGCTGCCTTGGCAGAAGAGGTATCCATTTTATACGGAGGATCTTGCAAGCCAGGAAATGCCAAAGAGATCTTTTCAAAAGAAGATGTCGACGGAGGTTTGATTGGAGGGGCAGCGTTGCAAGCAGCCGATTTTATCGCCATCATTGAAGCCATTCAATAAACGACCTCCTTATTTGATAGGTCTTGTTAAAGTAGCACCTACTCAATAATACCCGGTCAAAATCAATTGTATAACAGCGATTCCTTTTTTAGGAATCGCTTTTTTTTTGTACCCTTATTTCTGAAATCTACAAAAAAAGAAAGTAAAAAATCAACTAAAAATCTTTGATTTGCATGTATCTTTGCCACAAATTATTTGAGCGATGCATGCAATTTACTTAGGCTATGATTTCAAGGTAACTCCCAAAGAACCCGCAACAGAAATATTGATTGCTGAACTTGGATTTGCCGGTTTTGAGAGTTTTGTGGAAAACGAAAATGGGGTCACAGCTTACATCCAAAGAGACGATTGGCGCGAAGACATGTTGGAAGGTGTTTTCGTGTTGCGCTCGGATGAGTTTTCCATCAGTTATACGTTTGAAGAAATACCACCAGTCAATTGGAACAGTGAATGGGAAAAAAACTTCAAACCTATTCAAGTCGCTGACAAGGTTTCCATCAGAGCTCCTTTTCACGACAATCCAAATTTGGAGTACAGCATTGTTATCGAACCCAAAATGAGTTTTGGAACGGGGCACCATGAAACAACGCACATGATGGTTCAGCATTTGTTAGAGATGGATATCAGTCACAAGAAAACTTTAGACATGGGTTGTGGAACCGGAATTCTCGCCATATTTTCAGAGATGAAAGGCGCAGGTCCAATCGATGCCATCGATATCGATGTGTGGTGCTATGAAAATTCTCAGGAGAACATTGCCAGAAATCAATGCAGTCAGATCACCGCATACCAAGGAGATGCTAGTTTGTTGGTCGGGCGTACTTACGACTTGATCATTGCCAACATCAACCGCAATATTTTGATGGGGGATTTGGATGCGTATGTCGCTTGTTTAAACAAGGGAGGAGACTTGTTGTTGAGTGGTTTTTACGAAGCCGACATTCCGCTTTTGGACACAAAAGCCATCGGTTTGGGATTGACACGGGTTGCGGTCAAAGAACGAAACGATTGGAGGTCTTTGAAATATGTCAAAAAAGCGTAAATTTGCATAGATTTCTCTTGTGAAATCTCAAACAAGACACTTGAAAAGCATGAGTACAAAACAGAAAAAACAAGAAGATTTCGATGTTTTGGAGCAGGAGACTCGAAAACATGAGATCGTATTGCACAATGACGAGGTCAATACCTTCGATTTTGTCATCGATTCATTGATGGATGTTTGCGAGCACACCTTGGAACAAGCTGAACAATGTACGATTTTGGTCCATTACAAAGGAAAATGCACCGTCAAAACAGGAGCATATGACCGTCTAAAACCCAAGTGTTCTAAATTGCAAGAACTCGGTTTGTCTGCTGAGTTGGTTTGAATTGTTTCAACTAAAAATTTTCACCTACGGAGGGGGCTTTCTTGACAAGACTTCTAAAACTCTTCAAAAACCCAATATAAAACACAGTTTTGTGTAAGATTTACATCCGATGATTTTTCAAAGATTAAAAAAACACGTATTTCAAAAGCAACTCCAAGAAGAATTGGAAATTTATGACGAGTTGCCTCGAAATTTAACTGAAGACCCCATTCAAAAAATAGCCGTTCTCGTCGACGAGGTTCAATTGTTAACGTCTTCCATTCAAATGGATTTAGAAGAGAAACTTCAAGTGTCTTCTTTGGACATTGAGGTATTGGTGTTTTGTCCATTCGATAAAAAACGAACGTATCTGGAAAATGAGATCACCGAAAAAGATTTCGGATGGTCGGGAAGTTTAAAATTAAACAAGCTAAAGGAATTCGTTAAATCTGACTGCGACTTGTTGATAAATTATGGATTGGAAGAAAATTTGTATTGGAAAGTAATAACTTTGCGTTCCCAATCGAAGTTTAAAATTGGTTTTTCCTCAAATGACAACAGGCTGTACGATTTGTCTGTTTCGGATTCCAAGAGAAACACAACGGTTTTGACTCGAGAAGCGGAAAAGTATTTAAAGATTTTAAAGAAGATATAATGCAAGCATTTTTAGGAACAGGGATCGCCTTGGTCACGCCGTTTGACAAAGACAGAATGGTGGACTATATCGCTTTGGAGCAGTTGGTCAATCACCAGATTGAAAACGGTGTCGATTATTTGGTGGTATTGGGGACTACTGGTGAGCCTGTGACGCTCAGCTCCGCTGAAAAAGAACTTGTAAAAAATAAAATAATAGCTGTCAACAACGGACGTGTCCCTCTTGTATTGGGAGTCGGTGGCAACCACACTGCGGCAGTTGTAGAAGAGCTTCAGTCTTCAAATTTATCTGGGTTTGACGCGGTCTTGTCCGTTTCTCCATACTACAACAAACCTTCACAAGAAGGCATATTTCAGCATTTTATGGAGGTGGCAACAGCCTGTCCTGTTCCTTTAATTCTGTACAATGTTCCAGGAAGAACCAGCTCCAACATCGCTGTTGAAACGGTGGTTCGATTGGCCCAGTCCTCCAAAAACATTCTCGGAATCAAGGAAGCTGCGGGTGATCTAGAGCAGGCGATGCGTTTGCTACAATCCGTTCCAAATGAATTTTTGGTCATTTCGGGGGATGATATGATCGCCCTGCCGATGATCTTGGCAGGCGGTTCCGGTGTGATTTCTGTGGTGGGACAAGCGTATCCAAAAACCTTTTCAGAGATGATTCGTTATGGACTTGCGGGGAGTGCCAAAGAAGCTTACCAATTGTTTTATCCATTACTAGACGTGATTGACTTGGTCTTTGAAGAAGGCAATCCTGTAGGAATCAAAGCGTTGTTGTCTGATTTGCAAATTTCCGGAAACTGCATTCAAGTGCGCTTACCACTTGTTTCTGCTTCCGCCCAACTTCAAGACAAAATAAAATCGTTTACAGGAAATTTCACTCCTTTGGAATTGACAAAAATTTAGGCCCACCTTCCCTTGTCTTTACTCGGTAGCGGCCTTATTTTTGTTTTTGATTTTCATTTGAAAAAATCACTTTAATAATCCATAAATAATGCCTAATTTTGCAAGATGCTTAAAATGAAACCTTTTACAGTTTTTTTGTTTATTTTGGTGCTAGCCGCTTGTAGTCCCTACAACAAAGTGCTCAACAAAGGAACGGTTTCAGAAAAGTACAAAATGGCTTCGGCTCTTTATGAACAAAAGGAGTTTAAAAAAGCCTTGCGTCTTTTTGAGATGTTAGTCCCTTCCTACAAAGGAAAACCTCAGATGGAGCGAATTCAGTTTATGATTTCGCAATCGTATTTCAACACCAAGGACTATTTCAATGCCGCCTATTATTTTGAAAGGTTTGCGACCAACTACCCCAAGAGTTCAAAGAAGGAAGAGGCAGAATTTTTAGTGGCTAAAAGTCACTTTCTAGCATCTCCAAAATACAGTTTGGACCAATCGGAAACCAAGATTGCTTTGAGTTCTTTTCAAGACTACATCAATGCATACCCTGATTCTAAACGTTTGCCAGCTTGCAACAGAATGGTGCAAGAACTGCAGCACAAATTAGAGACCAAATCTTTTGAGATTGCCAAGCAATACTATGAAATTGGGTATTTCAATTCTGCAATTGCAGCTTTTGACAACTTGACTTCAGAGTTTTTAGGAACTTCCTACCGAGAACAAGCCTTTTATTACAAATTCAAGGCGAGTTATCAATTAGGAGTCAACAGTACGAGTCGCAAAAAGATCCTTCGCATCAAAGCAGCTCTCAAGGCCTATGAAAAATTAAAAAGAAATTACCCCGATTCTAAATACCTTGCAGAAACCGAAAAATTATATCGAGAACTGCAAAAAGAAAAAAATACAGTAACTACTTAATAAATTAAACAAAGATGGATTACAAAAACACCAATGCAGCCGATACAACGGTAACGTATGACAAGTCAAAAGTAGAAGCACCTACGGGAAACATCTACGAAGCTATTTCTATCATTGCCAAAAGAGCTTCTCAAATCAACAATGACTTGAAGGTAGAATTGATTGAGAAATTAGAAGAATTTGCGACTTACAGTGATAGTTTGGACGAGGTTTTTGAAAACAAAGAACAAATCGAAGTTTCAAAATTTTATGAAAAATTACCAAAGTCTCATGCCATTGCCGTAGATGAGTGGTTGAACGATAAGATTTACCACAGAGACTCCGAACAAAAAGCGTAAGCAACATGAGTGTTTTAAAAGGCAAGAAAATTCTGTTGGGCATCACTGCTGGAATTGCTGCTTACAAAACAGCTCATCTGGTACGGTTATTTATGAAATTGGGTGCAGAAGTGAAAGTACTTATGACTCCTGCAGCCAAAGATTTTATTACGCCACTTACCTTGTCAACTCTTTCTAAAAACCCCGTTCATTCCGCTTTTTACAGCAAGGAAGAAGAAAACGAGCTTTGGAATAATCATGTAGAATTGGGTCTTTGGGCCGATTTGATGCTCATTGCCCCAGCAACTGCCAACACACTTTCCAAAATGGCTTCTGGGACTGCTGACAATCTCTTATTGGCTACGTATTTGTCCGCAAAATGTCCTGTTTATTTTGCCCCAGCCATGGATTTGGACATGTACAAACACCCGAGTTCCCGAGAAAGTATTTCTAAACTCCAATCCTTTAAAAACATGCTCATCCCTGTAGCGAGTGGTGAGTTGGCTAGCGGTTTGGTCGGAGAAGGACGCATGGCCGAGCCAGAAGAAATTGTTGGGTTTATTGAAAAAGACAGTGTGCAAAAACTACCTCTCTACAGCAAGAAGGTATTGATCACTGCAGGGCCTACCTACGAAGCGATCGATCCGGTTCGTTTTATCGGAAATCATTCCTCTGGGAAAATGGGTTTTGAATTGGCGAAGCAAGCCGCCAATTTGGGTGCTGAGGTTATTTTGATTGCCGGACCCTCTTCGGAGCAGATTTCCCATTCCCTTATTTCGAGAATAGATGTCGTCAGTGCAGCTGAGATGTTCGAGGCTGTTTTCAACCACTACGAAAGTGTAGATATTGCGATTGCTGCTGCTGCAGTAGCCGATTTCACACCATTAGCGGTTCGTTCAGAAAAAATCAAAAGCAAAGTGGAGACTTTGGGTCTTTCCCTCAAGCCAACACGTGATATCTTGTTGGCTATGGGAGCGCAAAAGAAACAGCAGTTTTTAGTTGGTTTCGCTCTGGAAACACAGAACGAATTGATAAATGCCAAAGAAAAGCTGCATCGTAAAAACTTGGACTTGATCGTCCTCAATTCTTTGCAAGACAAGGGCGCTGGTTTTTCGGGCGATACGAATAAAATAACATTGATTGATAAAACCAATAAAATTTCCGAATTTGCATTGAAATCGAAGCGTCTTGTCGCTTTTGATATTTTTGCCAACATACAATCTCAATTAGATGCTTAAGTATTGCTTTTTTTTTATTTCCTTCTTCCTGATGAGCTCCATTGGAAGTGCACAAGAATTGAAGTGCGTTATTGCAATTAACTCGGAGCAGGTCAGCGGTACCAATAGACAGGTTTTCAAAACCTTGGAATTGGCGCTCAATGAATTTGTCAACAAACAAATGTGGACCAGCAAGACCTACAAACAAGAGGAGCGTGTGGAATGTGCCATGACTTTGATCATCACCTCCCGAACTACCAACAGTTTTTCAGGAACCTTACAGGTCAACGCAGTACGTCCCGTTTATGGAAGTTCCTATAAAACCCCTATTTTTAATTTCAAAGACAAAGACATCTCTTTTGAATACACCGAATACGATCCGTTGATTTTCAACCCAAACATGTTTGAGTCCAACCTCATTTCACTGCTGTCTTTTTACGCTTACACCATTTTGGGGATTGACGCTGCTACTTTTGCTCCTCAAGGAGGCGAAGCTTATTTCAATCGGGCTTTGGACATTGCCAATCTTGCACAACAAAGTAATTATGAAGGTTGGGCAGAAAGACGCAACCAACAGAACCGCTATGCTTTGATCGATCAGATTTTAGCTGTGCAACACAAAGAATACAGAGAGGTATTGTACGATTACCACCGCAGCGGTTTTGACAGCTATGCATCCGATGCCAAAAAATCCAAATTGGCCATCAGAGAAGCTTTGTTGAAATTTGAAAAACTCTTTCGAAGAAATCAAAACTCTTTTGTGATTCGAACTTTTTTCGATGCCAAAGCCGATGAGATTGCAGCTGTTTTTTCAGACGGTCCCGAAGTAGATACCGAGAATTTGTTCAATTTGTTGTCTCGAATTTCCCCCGTCAACAGTTCCAAATGGGAAAAATTCAATTGATCCGTTTTCTTTAAAATAAAGATTTTTTAATTTTTTATTTTGCCCTTGCGATTTAAAAAAAGTCACAAAAAGTTTCGCTAAATTTACAGCTGACTTTGGGAAGTCTAATTTAAATCAGCAGCCTTGTTAACAACACTATCTATATCCAATTACGCTTTGATCAAGGCGTTGCAGACCGATTTTCCGGAAGGTCTTTCAATCATTACGGGAGAGACAGGAGCAGGTAAGTCCATTCTTTTGGGGGCACTCGGATTGGTGTTGGGCAACAGAGCAGATTTGAACAGTCTCAAAAACAGCGCTGAAAAATGTGTGATCGAGGCTGCTTTTTCGATAGAAGCACTCCAGTTGCACTCCTTTTTCGAAGCTGAAGATTTGGACTACGAAGCTGAGACCATTATCCGAAGAGAAATTTTGCCCAGTGGAAAATCCAGGGCTTTTGTCAACGATACGCCGGTTACCCTTGCTGTCTTGAACGCTTTGAAAGTTCAGTTGATTGACGTGCACTCTCAAAACTCCACAGCACAACTCTCCGAGACTGCCTATCAATTTCAAATTGTTGATGCTTTGGCGGTAAACACCCCCCTTTTGCAAGACTACGTGAGGGAATTAAAAGCCTACAAAATCCTCCACAATGAGATGGATGCTTTGTTACAAGAGCAAGCGGATTCCCAACAAGCTTACGCTTACAATTCTCATTTGTTTCAAGAATTGCAAGCTGCCTGTTTCAAAGTTGGTGAACAAGAAGAACTGGAACTTGCCGTTGAAAAGTTGGCAAATATAGAAGCCATCAAATTGGCGCTTTCCGAAAGTGTACACTTGGCAAGTAACGAACAGATCGGGGGACAAAATTCACTTTATCAAATACAGACTTCGCTTCAGAAAATTTCCAACTATGCTCCTGAATACAAAGCGTTTTCAGATCGGGTTCACAGTTTGAAAATTGAATTGGACGACTTGGTTTTTGACTTGGAAAAAGCCAACGAGCAGGTCGATTTTAGTGAAGATTCGATTGAAGCCACAAACGATCGCTTGCAACTCCTGTATACCTTACAGAAAAAACACGCTGCAACAACCATTTCCGACTTGTTGCAAATTCAATTGGATTTGGATGACAAAGTGGGTAGGGTTGAAAATGCCACAGCCATTTTAGAAGAAAAACAAGCAGCCATTGTCAAGAGTACAAATGCTTTGAATAGCCTTTGCGACCAATTACACAAAAGGAGAATAGCGGCAATTCCAAAGCTCAGCAAGCAGCTGCAAGACGTCCTTGCCAAATTGGGCATGGAAAATGCGACTTTCCAAATTTCATTGCAGCCCACTGCTGACTTTTCGAACAATGGCAAGGACCATTTGAACTTTTTGTTTTCTGCCAACAAAGGCATTCCACACGATGTTTTGAAAAAAGTAGCTTCTGGAGGGGAACTTTCGAGAATCATGTTGGGAGTCAAGTTGATTTTGTCCAAATACGCACAGCTACCGACCATCCTTTTTGACGAGATAGACACCGGTGTTTCTGGTGAAGTCTCTAACAAAATTGCTGAGGTGATGCAGGAAATGGGTACACACATGCAGGTCATCACCATCACACATTTGCCGCAAATTGCTGCTAAAGGAAGCAGTCATTTCAAAGTATACAAAGAAGATGTGTCTGGTGTGACCACGACATTTTTAAAGAAATTGACACAAGAAGAGCGCGTGGTAGAAGTAGCCGAAATCCTCGGAGGAAAAACCATGACAGCTTCCGCACTGGAACACGCCAAAGAGTTGTTGAAAATTTAAGTTTCCACATGAATCGCACACACATGAAAACCAAATCGTTTTTACCCTATCTGCTGTCTCTTTTTGTTTTTATGGGAATCGCCTTGGCTTATTTTTCACCGGTTCTAAAAGGCGAGAAAATTTTGCAAAGTGACATCCAGCAATTTCGTGGAATGGCCAAAGAAATTCAAGATTACAGAGCGAAATACGACAAAGAACCCTATTGGACCGATGCTGCTTTTGGAGGCATGCCTTCCTATCAGTTGAGCACGTATTACCCCCACGATTACATCAAAAAAATAGACAGTTTGATCCGGTTTTTACCCCGTCCTGCCGATTACTTGTTTTTGTACTTTGTAGGCTTTTTTGTCTTGTTGTTGGGATTGAAATTGGATTGGAGATTGGCAGGAATTGGAGCGGTGGCTTTTGGTTTTTCTACCTATTTCATCATCATTCTCGGAGTGGGGCACAATGCGAAAGCCCATGCCATCGGGTACATACCCTTTGTGTTGTTTGGCTTCCTTTGGATTTTTCAAAGAAAATATTTCAAAGGGTTTTTAGCAACGACCCTCGCAATGGCTTTGGAAATCAACGCGAGTCATCCACAAATGACTTATTACCTGCTTTTGGCATTGCTCCTAATGGGGTTTTTCTTTTTGTTGGACGAGCTGAAGACCAAAAAGCCACTGCTACCTTTTTTCAAAAGTGTCGGCATTACGTGCCTTGCTTTTGGACTGGCACTCGGTATGAATGCACATAGTTTGTTAGCCACCAAAGAATACGCCGATCAAAGCACTCGCGGTAAAAGTGATTTGACCCTTACAGCAACGGGGACTAAAAAAGAACACAGTGGATTGTCAAAAGCCTATATCACTGAATACAGTTATGGGTTTTTGGAAACGTTTAACTTGTTGATTCCTCGTTTTACGGGGGGTGCCAACAGCGAAAATTTAGGCACCGACTCCCATACCTATGCTTTTTTAAGTTCTAAAATAGATCGAAAGCAAGCCCGTCAATTTTCTGAAAATGTCCCTACCTATTGGGGAAGTCAACCCATAGTTGCTGCACCGGCCTATATCGGTGCTATTTTTATCTTTCTCTTTGTCTTGGGGGTTTTGTCAGTACCTGGCAAACTAAAAAGAGCTTTGGTAGCCATCACA
>TARA_B110000967_G_C18902193_1_pt1 | contig 22507 bp, 18 predicted proteins | sample TARA_B110000967 | Tara Oceans TARA_B110000967 (sample SAMEA4397903) | marine metagenome | biome: Polar Biome; feature: [DCM] deep chlorophyll maximum layer (ENVO:01000326); material: water (ENVO:00002006), including particulate matter (ENVO:01000060) such as... | depth 35 m
CCAACTACTAGAATACAAATAAATGGTAAACTCTTAAAAATGAACTTAAAATCAAGGTTGGATAATTTCCACATCGTTTTTAAATTCTGAACAAAAGAGTAATTGTGTGTTACTTTTGGCAGTGTAATTCTTGTAATTCCGCTAAAATTTGTTTTGATAACTCTTTCACCTTTCGTTTTTCTAAAAGAAATAGAAATCGCGTTTTGACTAAATTTAAAATATTTGTACACCAAACCAAAAATCAGAGAAGAAATAGCCAACCAAACCAATCTGTTGTAAATAATTAATTCTTTAATGGGTAATTGCAGCTCGTTTTGTTCAGAAACTGTCCAATATTTGGTATAGAAAGCCCCTGCAGCAGATCCGAAGGGATCAAGAATTGCTAGTAACTTTGCTTGCTCTGGATCTGATAAAATACTTGCAATAGCTCCTTGCGCAAAAAATAAAATAATAATGGTTATAAAACCTGCAGCTATGTTTCTAGAAAAAGTAACAATGGCAAAAACTACGGCTCCAAAGAATAAGACGTTTGGCAAAATATAAATCAAATACGTTTGCAAGTAGGTCATGATATTAAAATCGCCTACAATTTCTGAATTAGTTCCTGGAAATCTAAAACCGATGATCATACCCAAAGCAATTACCAATGCTATTGCAGAAACCACAACAACACCACTAAAAAATTTAGCAAATAAATAATTGGTTTTTGTAAACGGGTAGGAATATAAAATGGTGTGCATTTCACTCTTATAATCTCTGTAAATTGAGACACCAATAATGGATGGAAATAAAAAAAACACCAAAACAGTTAATGAATTAAATAAACCGTCGACACCAATTGGCGAATTTACAATTCTAGAAGAACCTGTTGTACCTGTAATTCCGTCCCAAATACCTGCCGTTGTAGCAGCTATAAAAAAAGATATCAATAAAAATATTGTAACATATATATAGAATATAGGCCTATGAAACCAATATTTTAATTCTTGTTTAAAAATAGTTGAAAACATAATTGTAAAGGTTATGAGGAATGAGTTAGTTGATAAAATTAAAAATTGTTTCAGAATTTAAACGCTAAATTCTTTAAGCTTCCTTAACTGGTTAAAACTGGTTCATCTTGTTTTAAAGCGATAAAATAAACATCATCTAATTGAGGTGTTGAAGCAACAAATTCTTCTGATGGTTTTTCAGCAGCATGCACTCTTATGTTTAAGGTATTATCTTGATTGTAGTTAGATGACAAAATTTCATGCATTTCTTCTTCTTGTTCTAACTCTTCTCTTTGGATAATTTTCGTCCAAATTTTGCCCTCTAGTTCTTTTGTCGCATTTTGAGGCGTAGTGTGATTCAAAATTTTACCACCATTTAAAATGGCCATTTCGTTGCACAATTCTTTAACATCTTCTACAATATGTGTAGAGAAGATTACGGTACAATTTGTACCAACTTCTCGTAAAACATTTAAAAAACGATGTCTTTCAGCTGGATCTAAACCCGCTGTTGGTTCATCAACAATAATTAATTTGGGATTGTTTAGAAGGAGTTGTGCAATTCCAAAACGCTGTTTCATTCCGCCAGAATAACCTGCAACGTGTTTGTGCCTTACCTCATATAAATTTGTGATTTCTAAAACTTCTTTTACAATAGCTCCTCTTTCTGATTTATTAGCAATTCCTTTTAAAGTTGCAAAATAATCTAATAAATCTTCCGCAGACATTTTAGGATATACACCAAAAGATTGCGGCAAATATCCCAACACTTTTCTTAAAGACATATTATCTTTTAAAACATCAATATCACCAAAGGTAATAGAACCAGAATCTGGACTTTGCAAAGTGGCAATCGTTCTCATTAACGAAGATTTACCTGCACCATTTGGACCTAAAAGCCCAAACATTCCCGTACCGATTTCTATGCTTAAATTATCAATTGCTTTTACGCCGTTTTTATACGTTTTTGTTAAGTTTTTTATAACTAGCTTCATTTGTTGGCTTTATTTTAGTTGTTCTCTGATTTTTACAGATGTAGATTTCGTAAATTCTCCTTCAATATTTTCGTTTTCAAAAGTAATATTTATATAATCATAATCTTCCAAATGCAACAAATTATTTGCTACCGATTTTTTTATAATTGCTGCATATTCTTTTAATAAGCTATCTGAAGTTGTTTGTATATCTTCTTTTTGAAAATTTAAATTTAACCCTAATTCTTTCACACCAATTTTTGTGGTCATAAATGTGCCAACTGACATTTTTTGAAAATCAAATTCTTTTTTCATTTTTTTTTCAAGACCCTTTTGGCCAATTTTAAAATCAAGATGTGGTGCGCTAGAACTGCCCTGAGTAATAACATTGCAGTTAAACAAGAATACAAGTGTTAGAAGGGTAAAAATAGATTTTAAATATTTCATATAATTTTTTTAGATAAAGTTACAGCAATAAGTAGATTTTTGATGAACAATGTTACACTTTTTGTGAATAATTTTTAAGAATAGTAGAAAAAACGTATTATTTTTACCGAAAATTAACTGGGTAAACTTTTACAATCTAATATATGATGACAAAAAAATCAATCTTAAATAAAAATTCGCTTACATTTTTAGAAAAATACTTAAACAATGCAGCACCGACTGGTTATGAATGGGAAGGTCAAAAAATTTGGATGGACTATTTAAAACCCTATGTAGATACCTTTATTACAGATACGTATGGCTCGGCAGTTGGCGTAATCAATCCAGATGCAAAATACAAAGTAGTTATTGAAGGGCATGCAGATGAAATTTCTTGGTATGTAAACTATATTTCGGATAACGGATTAATTTATGTGATTAGAAATGGTGGTTCTGATCATCAAATTGCACCTAGTAAAATTGTAAATATTCATACCAAAAACGGCATCGTAAAAGGTGTTTTTGGATGGCCAGCGATTCATACAAGAGATAAATCAAAAGAAGAAGCACCAAAACCTGATAATATTTTTATTGATACAGGCTGTGCAACAAAAGAAGAAGTTGAAACATTAGGCGTTCATGTTGGTTGCGTAATTACATATCCAGATGAATTCCATATTTTAAATGGAGATAAGTTTGTTTGCAGAGCTTTAGATAACAGAATGGGCGGATTTATGATTGCAGAAGTTGCGCGCTTATTGAAAGAAAATAAAAAAGAATTGCCTTTTGGTTTATATATTACAAACTCGGTGCAAGAAGAAATTGGTTTACGTGGTGCAGAAATGATTACACAAACTATCAAACCAAATGTTGCTATTGTTACAGATGTTACCCATGACACCACAACACCAATGATTGATAAAAAATCTGCTGGCCACTTAGAACTAGGTAAAGGGCCTGTGATTGCGTATGCACCTGCTGTGCAGCAAAAATTACGAGATTTAATTACAGAAACTGCCGAAGCAAATAACATTCCTTTTCAACGTTCTGCGCTTTCTAGAGCAACAGGAACCGACACCGATGCATTTGCGTACAGTAATGGAGGAGTTGCTTCTGCGTTAATTTCGCTTCCGTTACGGTACATGCACACTACGGTAGAAATGGTGCATAGAGATGATGTAGAAAACGTAATTAAAATGATTTACGAAACCTTGTTAAACATTAAAGGCGGAGAAACTTTTTCTTATTTTGAATAGATAGTAAAACGTCATTGCGAAGTACGAAGCAATCTGCTTATTCCATTTTAACAGCATACAGTTATTTACACGAAATGCGAAATCTCATAATTCTAACTTAAATTATGAGATTTCTCAATCGTTTAAAATAACTCATTTCTAAATAACTAAAAATCTTTTAATAATTTATATTCAGAAATAGTTAATAAAATTCGTGTCTTAAAAATATGGACGAACTCATAGACATCTTAACTCCTGAAGGAGAACCTACAGGAAAAACTGCTTTAAAATCAGAAGCACATAAAAACGGTTGGTTTCATACCACAGTGCATATTTGGTTATTTACTTCGGATGAAAAAATACTACTTCAAAAAAGAGCATTAACTAAAAAAGTCTTTCCCGGAATTTGGGATATTTCTGTGGCGGGACATATTGGTGCAGGTGAAGAAATTATAGAAGGTGCCAAAAGAGAAGTTTTTGAAGAAATTGGTTTACAACTTAAAGAAAAAGACTTTACCAAAATCGGTACAAGAATTCATCAAGTGAAACATAAAAACGGAATTCAAGACAACGAACATCATCATGTTTTTATAGCCGAATTAAAAGTTCCTATTTTATCATTAACAATGCAAGAAGAAGAAGTTGCTGGTTTAGAATTATGGGATTTAACTGTTTTAAAAAACACGAAAAACCTTGAAAATGTTTTGCTCCCTGAATTTCATGAGTATTATGTTTCAGTTTATGATAAAATTATTTCACACTTGAAATAAAGTTATCCTACTACCAACCGATACTTAAAATTATTTCTTTATTTTATTGGTTTCTCAAAAAATGAGTCTGCCAATTTAGCCTCACTTATTAGTGGTAATGTAAATTTTGTTGCTGGTCCTTCAGGTGCTGTTGGCATTCCTGTTTCATCCATTTTATACCAAGTAATTTCTTCTGGTAAAAACAATCCATTAGTGTTTTCCCATGTATTATATTTAACAATATGATAGGAATCATTTGGCTTTTTAGCTTTAAAAGTAACGGTGTAGGCTAGCCATTCCATTTGAAATGTTTTAGAATTGTAATACATTATATAATTATCATCAGGAGAGGTCCCAACATTCGCTTGATATGAAATCTTGTAGCCAGGGTAGCTGGTTTCTTCAAAAACTAAATCAGCTACTTTTTCATAGATAATGCCATCGTCTGCTAACACAAAAGGCATTGCATAAAAATAGAAATACAAATTGTAATAAAAATCTTTATTCCCTTTAAAGGGGCTCGAATTCATTGCATCTAACCAAATTTCTTCCCCATCGAAACCCAATGAATATTTTGGGGAATTAATGACTATTTTACGCGAATACAAATCAGAAGTATGCACCTCTTCACCTTTATTAAATGACAGTGTTTGTGCTTTTCTCCAGATATCAATTCCTCCATGAGTTTGAAATACTTTTCCTAATTCATCTGGAAAGTTTTCTTTTTTAATTTCCTTATCTGCTCTTTTTTTTGACACTTCTTTTTTAGCTTCATTTTTACAGGAAACTATCATTGCAATTATCAATAGTAAAAATACTCTCTTCATTTTAGTTTGATTTTAAATTATAACAGAGTAGATTGATTTAGACTCTCATTACAAAATTAAGAAAATAAAATCCTTAAATTTTAGATTGATAGGTGTACAAATCAAAATACCTGCCTTTGGCTTCAATTAACTCATCATGGGTTCCTCTTTCTGCAATACTTCCAGACTCAATGACTAAAATTTGATCTGCTTGTTTAATGGTACTCAATCTATGTGCGATAACTATGGTAGTTCTGTCTTTTACCAATTCTGATAAACTTTTCTGAATTAAAGATTCACTTTCCGTATCTAAACTAGAAGTTGCCTCGTCCAAAATAATTATTTTAGGATTTGCCAAAATTGCTCTTGCAATTGCCAATCGCTGACGCTGCCCCCCAGAAAGCTTTACACCCCTTTCCCCGATCAAAGTATCTAAACCATCGTCAAAACGATCTGTAAATTCATCGACATACGCTGCTTTTACAGCATTTTGTAATTCTTGTTCCGATGCATTCGGTCTTGGAAATAAAATATTTTCTTTGATAGTGCCTTCAAACAAAAATTCATCTTGTAAAACAACGCCCAAATGTTTTCTAAAACTTGATAATTTTACTTTAGACATATCTTGATTATCCACTGTAATTGTACCCGATTTCGGATTCAAGAATGTTGCAGACAAACCAGCAATGGTAGATTTTCCAGAACCAGAACTCCCTACTAAAGCCGTTACAGAACCCGAAGGAACTTTAAAATTGATCTTATTCAACACTTCTTTTCCTTCTTCATAAGCGAAAGAAACATCGTCAAAAATGATCTCTCCTTCAATATTTTTTAAAGAAATGGTTCTTTCTTCATCATCTTCCTCTGCCTCCATATTCATTAACTCCTCTGTTCTGTCTAAACCCGCCAACGCTTCTGTTAATTGGCTCCCAATATTACTCATTTGTACAATGGGTGCAATCATAAAACCAAGTAATAAGGTAAAGGAAAGAAAATCTCCTACTGTTAATTCGTCTGTAATAATTTTATATCCTCCAATTCCCATAATTCCAGTCGAAGCAATTCCCAATAAAAAAGTGGATGAACTTGTCATTAGAGCAGTCGCTGTTAAACTCTTTTTTACATTTTGAAATAACTTACCTACACCTTTTTCAAAAACTTCATTTTCTTGTGCCTCTGCATTAAATGCCTTAATCACTCTCACTCCCGATAAAGTTTCAACTAACCTGCCATTAACCTCTGCATTGATAACACCTCTATTTCTAAATATTGGACGAATATATTTGAATGCTTTTAACGCAAGAACTCCGAAAACAGCAACAGGAACCAAAACAAAAAAGGTCATTGAAGGACTAATTTGAATCAATAAAACCATAGAAATTACCGCTGTTATAGTTCCTCCAACTAATTGAACTAAACCAGTTCCTATTAAATTTCGAACGCCTTCTACATCATTCATAATTCTAGAAACCAACGCGCCAGATTTGGTATTATCGAAAAAACTAATGGGCAATGACAATACTTTCTTTTGCACTTGGGCTCTTAATTCAGAGATCAAAAACTGCGCTTGCACGCTTAAAATTCGGGTTAGTAAAAAAGAGGTCACAGATTGCACTAAAATTGCCAATCCGACAATTACCAATAAATTATAAAGCTGATCATAATCTTTGTTCGGAATCACATCGTCCAGTAATGCCTTACTTTTCCATGGTAAAACCAAACTAGAAAGTCGGCTAAAAACAATCAAAATTAAACCGATAAAAACCAATTTTCGTTTTGGCCAAATAATAGTTTTAAACGCTTTAAAAATAGATACTTTTGGTTTCTTACTTTCTTTTTTTGAATCTTTATTTTGTAAATGTTGCATATTTTATTTTAAAAATGTAATTATCCTGTAGTTGTCAATTTATATGCCATTCAAAAGAACTATGACAAATTAACAACAAGATTGACAACTAGCCTCTTTTTCGTGTAAGTCTCTTAATGTAACCTAACTGATTTTATAAACTGTGAAGTTTAAAATAAATTTGTTGGTCTCCAATATATCCGCAATCTACCATAAATACTCTTTTGCATAAAACATATCGAATATTTTTTTTATGCTGATCAGATGAGCAAAACTTCAAAAACTAAATTATACAATTGTTTCAAAAAATGAATGCAACCACTCTGTAAAATTTAGAAGAATATTACTAAAATTATTGCTTAATTACTTTTAAAGTTTCGATTTTGTCTAAATATACTTTTATAAAATAAACTGCCGTTGGAAGATTTTTAAGGCTCATGACCAATTTACCTGCTTTTACTTTGTAAGTTTTTTTTGATATTCTTTGAGAATTGATTGTGAATAACTCAACTACAACCTCCTCCTTTCCCGTGGACAATGCTATTTCAAATTGACCATTCGTTGGGTTAGGATACACTGATATTGTATTTGCTAAAATTTCAGTATTAACACTTAAAACTGTGTTATTATAAAAACCAAAATCAATTGTTCTGTTGCTAGAGTTATCAATTTCAAACCAACCGTCGTTTACATCTCCATCGTTTACAGGTTCATTTTCTAATGATAAATCAACGATTCCACTACGTATATCTGTACCAGAATCTCCAGCACCATTGTTATCTTTATCAACATCGTTATTTGCATCACCTTGAATAGGAGAAATTACATGTTCAAATAAAGGTTCGCCTTGATCCCAATTACCGACTTGCCAAACAAATGTTTGGTATTTTCCTTCCGGTAAGCCTGTAAAAAAATATTCTCCTTTTTCGTTGGTTTTTGTCACTCCATTAGAACCATTACCAGTATTATCTGGAATACCATCGTTATTAGAATCTCCCCACAAATAAACATTTACATCTTTGATAGGTTTTTCATTTTCATCCTGAATAGAATTTCTATTTGCATCATCCCAGACAGTTCCTCCAATGCTTACAAAATAGGGAGAAGCTTTTCGGTCTAATAACCAATCCGTTAAAAACACTGCAGCATCCATAAAATTCTCAGCTGTTATATCTGTATAATGATTAATATTACCTTCAATAGTGTCATCAACTCCTCCAACAATTAAAGGTCGTTTGTAGATTTCTACCTTTATAATTTTTTGGGTAGCAGGAACCACAACTGAGAAATTTAATAAATCACGTCTCCAAATATTATAGTCAACGGTATTAGTTTCTGGTCTTATACTATATGAATGGGGACTTATTAAATGTAAAATTTCACCATTTTCATAGATAACTTTAAAAGTGAAATCTTTTGGATCTCCTAACAGATGTCTATAAAGATCGTTCGATTTTAATTCGCTAAATGTAGTTGGGTTTGTTGGATCTATAATTGGAGGTATCGTTCCTTTAAATTTTATGGGTTTATAAACAATGTTTGCTTGGTTTTGATTTGGATGCGCAGTTCCGTATATTAAGTAGGCATCTTGTTCAATTACTTCCTCATTCTGATTAAATAAAAATTCTTTTTCTTGATAAGAATCCTGCGGCTGCGAGGCAGCTCTTTTATAAACTCTCTTACCGTTTTCTAAACTTACTGTAGGAAAACCTTCTTGTATTCTAAACTGAAAATTTTCTGATGAATTTCTGTAATTAATAGCTCCTGTATAAATATTTTCTGCTCCAATTAAATAGCGATGCATCGCATAGGCTGAAAAATCTCCAAAACCATCCCAAATTGCGGGGCCATTAATTCTTTGTTCTAGACAAAAATTATTTCTTTGCATGGCATCAGATCTTTCAATTCCTGCAACTCCTCTACCATCATAAGCACAAGTAGGGCTTATAAATTCGTAGGTATGTTGAATGAAATTCCAAGATTCACCACGTCCACTGCCGTTACCAATTGTAGGATCTCCTCCATAAGGATACAAGTAATCATATTTATTTGCATTATCTTTCTTATACGCATCTCCCCAATGAGGTAGACTAAATGCGTGTCCTAATTCATGCACGAAAACATCATCATAATCAAAACCTACAAACGATTTTCCTCCGCCCCATCCGCCAGGTTGTAATTTTAAGGTATTACCAAAATAAAAAGTAGACATATAATCTCTAGTTGATTTTTGAATATCAGACATAAAAAGAGCCATTACAGAATTTATTGAACCTTCACTATTTATTCCGTTTAATTGCATTAGCTTCTTAGACTGCAACCGAACCAATTGTTCTGAGTCATTATTAGCAATAAGCTCTGGAAATACCAATTTCTCTGGAAATTTACCATACCTAACAACACTTGCTGGATATGCGGAAGCCATTTCTTGCAACAAATTATTAGATTTAGTTTTTAATTGCCTTTCATCTAAATCGTAATCTAAAACATCCATTTCAAATTCAACCAAGTTTAGTTCGGTATAAGGACCAATTTTTAATTGTTCAGAAGAAATATCTTTTACTGCAGATCCAATAGTAATTTTTAAGGACAAACCTATTTGAACCCAACTTTTAGGTAATGTAACCGAAAAATAATTGTCAAAATCGGGAATGCTAGCGTCTATAGTTTGTGATAAGTTTGAAGGCCCTTTTAAACATTTTATTCCTAGTGAAACTCCATTCATAAACGCTTCTACTTTCACATCTGGTGAAGTTCCGGCACCTAAAACACTTACTTGAAATAAAGCCGGACGATGACCAATTAAAAAGTAAAAAGGATGATCTATACTCATTCTATGTGTTTGTCCAAAAAACACTCCATCAATTGTTGCAGTTGTATTTATTACTCCATTACAAACACCTTCGTCATCTGGTTCAGCAAAAACATATTCTTTAAAATTATAGGAAGATGGAAGAGCTAAGTTTGTGTTGTCTTGCACATTTCCTAATAGTGTTTGTGCACATAAATTTGAAAACGAGAACAAGCAAATTAAAACGGTAATGTATATCCGTTTATGTCTCATTTTTCCTTTGTGATCATTCTTTAACACAAATTTCTGTTCTCTTTTTATTTTGGAATACAGTTGCAAAAAACGATGAATTAACAATGTTTTAATTTTATGTAATTGAAATAATAAACATATGTAGAATTTTTGCAGTTTCATAGTGGTTTTTTTAGCTTAGTTATTTTATTCTTTAAATATTAGTCTAACCTGCTGCAATATAAATTTTATATAAAAACTTCTTTCTCTTTCTTCAGAAAACAGTTTTATAAAAAAAAAGATAAGTCTTACAATTTATTTATACACGATTATCAATAATACTTTGCACAACTTCTGGATTTAAAAGCGTAGAAACATCGCCTAAATTATCCATTTCATTGCAAGCTATCTTGCGTAAAATACGACGCATAATTTTTCCTGAACGTGTTTTTGGCAATCCTTCTGAAAACTGAATTTTATCTAACTTAGCAATTGGTCCTATTCTGTCTGCAATTAACTGATTAATTTCCTTTCGTAAATTATTCTGATCTCTGCTTTCTCCTGAATCTTTTAAAGTTACATAGCCATATAGAGCACTTCCTTTAATATCGTGCGGAAAACCTACAATAGCAGATTCGGCAACTGCAGGGTGTTCATTAATAGCATCTTCAATGGGCGCAGTTCCTAAATTATGACCAGAAACAATAATTACATCATCCACTCTACCCGTAATTCTATAATAGCCAACCTCATCGCGTAAAGCGCCATCACCGGTAAAATACATATTCTTATAGGCCGAAAAATAAGTCTCTTTGTAACGTTCGTGATTGCCCCAAATAGTTCTTGCAATACTTGGCCAAGGATATTTTATACACAATCTTCCTTCTACTTGATTCCCTTTTAATTCGTTTCCATTTTCATCCATCAAACAAGGCTGAATTCCAATAAAAGGCAAAGTTGCATAGGTGGGTTTTGTCGGTGTTACATAGGGAATTGGCGTTATCATAATGCCGCCAGTTTCTGTTTGCCACCAGGTATCAATAATCGGACTTTTGTTTTTTCCAATTATATCATTATACCAATGCCAAGCTTCCTCGTTGATGGGTTCTCCAACAGATCCTAAAACTTTTAAAGATGACAAATCGTATTTATCAACCAGTGCTGTTCCATGTTTTGCCAAAGCTCTAATGGCTGTAGGCGCTGTATAAAACTGATTTACTTTATGCTTTTCTACAATCTCCCAAAAGCGTCCAAAATCTGGATAACTTGGCACTCCTTCAAACATAACGGTAGTTGCTCCGTTGGCAAGCGGACCATAAACGATATAAGAATGTCCGGTAATCCAACCAATATCGGCAGTGCACCAATACACATCATCTTCTTTATATTGAAATGCATTTTTAAAAGTATACGCCGTATAAACCATATAACCAGCGGTGGTATGCACCATTCCTTTTGGTTTACCTGTAGAGCCTGAAGTGTATAAAATAAACAATGGATCTTCCGCATCCATAATTTCTGCTTTACATTCTTTAGAGGCATTCTCTAACAGAGGCTGCAACCATTTGTCACGACCTTCTTTCATTTGGATATCCGAATTAATTCTTTTTGCTACCAAAACTGTTACTACACCAGCGCAACTTTCTAAGGCTTCATCTACAATCCCCTTTAAATCGATGCTCTTTTTACCTCTAAAAGAACCATCCGAAGTAATGACCATTTTACAATCAGAATCATTAATTCTAGTTGACAATGCTGTTGCCGAAAAACCAGCAAAAACTACAGAATGAATGGCTCCAATTCTTGCACAAGCCAATGTTGCAATTGCCAATTCAGGAATCATCGGTACATAAATACATACTCTATCTCCTTTGCCAACATTATTCGCCTTCAACACATTAGCAAATTGGTTTACTCTTTCTGAAAGTTGTTTATAGGTAATATGTTCGGCTGCTTCCTCTGGATTGTTAGACTCAAATAAAATAGCCGTTTTACCTCCTCTTGTTGCCAAATGTCTATCAATACAATTTTCTGTAATGTTTAATTTTGCTCCTTGAAACCATTTGATTTCGGGTTTAGAAAAATCCCAGTCTAAAACTTTATCCCATTTTTTTCTCCAAACAAAATGTTCTTCAGCAATTTCTTCCCAAAAATTTTCTGGTTCTCGAATAGACTTTCTATAGACTTGATAGTATTCTTCTAAATGTTTGATGTGATAATTACTCATATAACCTTTTGTTTTTTACTTCAGCAATCTAGGCTTTCTAGTCGACTTTAAAAAATTGATTTTCTTCTTCCGTTAGCAATCTAGAGTGAATTAAAAAACGTAAACCTAAAGGAATTTCTAAAGAAAAACTAGCACCTCTACCTTCAGTAATATCTACCGTTAAGTGAGTATGTTTCCAATAATCAAATTGATCTTTGTTCATATAAAAGTTCACCTCCTTTAAAGTTCCTAAAAGGATATCACTTTCATCTAAATACATATCGCCTTTTTCAAGTAACATGGGGGCAGAACCATCGCAGCAACCTCCACTTTGATGAAAAATTAACGCACCATGTTTTATTTTTAATTGTTCCAAAACTTTTGCTGCTACTTCAGTAATTACAACTCTTTCCATGTCTTAAAGTTATTAAAAAAAGCCGAATTACACTTGTAATTCAGCTTTTTATGGATGATGTTTCTACTAAAAGAAACCTAGTTTATTCTTGTCATAAGAGATTAACATGTTTTTAGTTTGACGATAGTAATTCAGCATCATCACATGGTTTTCTCTACCAAATCCAGATTTTTTATACCCCCCAAATGGCGCATGTGCAGGATACGCATGATAACAATTTACCCATACTCGACCTGCTTTAATAGCTCTTGGTATTTGATATAATTGATGCGCATCTCTTGTCCAAACTCCAGCTCCAAGACCATAAAGTGTGTCGTTAGCAATCGCTATCGCTTCTGCTTCATCTTTAAATTTAGTGACACAAAGAACAGGTCCAAAAATTTCTTCTTGAAAAACTCGCATTTTATTATGACCTTCTAATATTGTTGGTTTTATATAAAATCCGTTAGCTAAATTTCCAGTCAACCTTTTAACCTCTCCTCCTGTTAGAACTTTTGCTCCTTCTTCTTTACCAATTTTAAAATACGCCTGTATTTTTTCATATTGGTCGTTTGATGCTTGCGCACCAACCATGGTATTCACATCATAAGGATTATCTTGAATAATAGCATTCGTTCTTGCGACCACGCGTTCCATAAATGCATCATAAATATCTTCTTGCACCAATAATCTTGAAGGACAGGTGCACACTTCTCCTTGATTAAAAGCAAACAAAACAGCTCCTTCAACAGCTTTATCTAAATAGGCATCATCTGCATCCATAACAGAATTAAAGAAAACATTTGGAGATTTACCCCCTAATTCCATCGTAACTGGATTCAAGTTTTTTGAAGCATACTGCATGATTAATTGACCAGTTGTAGTCTCTCCAGTAAAGGCCACTTTATCAACTTTAGAGCTAGATGCTAAAGGCTTTCCTGCTTCTGGTCCAAATCCATGCACAATATTAAAAACGCCAGGAGGAAACACATCTGCTATTTTTTCCATTAATAGAGTTGCAGTAGATGGGGTTTGTTCTGCTGGTTTTAAAACCACACAATTACCTGTTGCTAGTGCTGGTGGTACTTTCCACGATAACATTAACAATGGAAAATTCCACGGAATAATTTGGCCTACAACACCCAGTGGCTCTTTAATATTAATAGACAATGTGTTCTGATCAAGCTCTGATGCGCTTCCTTCTTCTGATCTAATACAGGCTGCAAAATAGCGCCAATGATCCACGGCTAGCGGAATATCTGCATTTAGGGTTTCTCTTATTGGCTTCCCATTATCACAAGTTTCCACTACAGCGAATTCCTCTAAATTGGCTTCTATGATATCTGCTACTTTATTTAACAAAGCCGCTCTTTCTGTAACAGAAGTATTTCCCCAGGCTTCTTTTGCTGCGTTCGCAGCATCTAAAGCTAACTCGACATCTTCCTTTTGGGAACGTGGATATTTTGCTATTAAACTATTATCTACTGGTGATGTATTATCAAAATATTGCCGCCCTATTGGGGCAACAAATTTTCCGTTAATAAAGTTGGAATATTTTTCTTTAAATTTGGGTTTTGAATAACTCATAATCTCGCTGTTTTTGTTTGTAATTTAATTTTTAACTAAAAAATACGTATTGATATATTAGCATTAAAGGTAGTATTAAAATAAACTATTATCAATTTATGTAAAGTTATTTTATAATATTCATTAAAAATTGAACATATTTATTATCTTGTTGCACAATGCTATTATTTTTGAAATCCGTCCTTTAATTTTTATACATTAATTTATGAGCCATTTATTAGACCAACACAAAAAGCATAGAAAGCTAAACACTTTGGTAGAAAACAGAACTACATACAGTGCTAATTTTGCCGAATTAAATATTTATGAAACTCATCAATATGCAGAAAAAGTTGCTTTAAAGTTCGGTTTTCCTGTAATTGCAAGTATGCTTACAGGAAAAAAAATAATGCATATCGAGGGGATTCCTTCTTTTGAGTTTTATCCTGGAGAGTCTGTTGTAATGCCTACTAATAAAGAAATGGTTATTGATTTTCCTGATGCTAAAAAAAATAATCCAACACAATGTTTGGCTTTAGGAATAGACGGCACAAAAATTAACGAAGTGATAGATAAATTTAATTTCCATGTGGCTATTGAAAATGAAAATAACTCCTGGAGCATCGATAAAAACACCAATCATTTAACTAATAATAATGACGTAAATCAACTTCTTAAAAGACTAACCTATACATTCACTAATAATAATACTTCGAAAGATGCTTTGTTAGATTTAATGATTCAAGAACTTATTGTCCGCTTACTGCAAACCAAAGCGAAGTTTATTTTATTAAATGATACCGAGCATATTTTTAATGATACCAGAATAGGAATGGTGATTAAATACATAAAAGAAAACTTAACCAACAAAAATATTAACGTAGCTATTTTAGCAAAGAAAGCATGCATGAGTAGCTCTCATTTTCATAAAAAATTCAAAAACACATTAGGTATTTCTCCAATTGACTTTTTAAATTCAGAAAAGATAAAATTTTCTAAAAAAATGATAAAAGAATCTAAAGGTTTTAGAATGTCTGAAATTGCTTTTAAATCTGGTTTTAATAATACAAGTTATTTTAACAGGCAATTCAAAAAGATGGAATTCATGACTCCTCAACAATTTAAGAAGTCGATTAATTTTTAATTTTTTAATGTGCAGCTGATCCTGCTCCACTTGGAATTCTGATGTTTTCTACGATTTCTACTACTTCTTTTGGTGGCGCTGGTGTGTATTTTGATACAAGTATAGAAACCATAAAATTCGCGATCATAGCGACAGTTCCGAATCCTTCTGGTGATATTCCAAACCACCAGTCTTCTTTTGCTCCGCCCCCAAACCAATCGAATTTAAATTTCATCATATAAAAAAGCATCGATAAAATTCCAACTGACATTCCAAGAATGGCACCTTCTTTATTCATTCTTTTACTAAAAATTCCTAAAACAATTGCTGGAAAAAAAGAAGCTGCTGCCAAACCAAAAGCCAATGCTACAGTTGCTGCTACAAAATCTGGTGGATTAATTCCGAAATAACCCGCAACACAAACCGCAACAACCGCAGACAATCTAGCTGCTATTAATTCGCCTTTTTCAGAAATATTTGGATTGATCATCTTCTTGATTAAATCATGAGAAACGGATGCTGAAATCACTAATAATAATCCTGCGGCAGTGGATAATGCTGCTGCCAAAGCTCCTGCAGCCACCAAAGCAATTACCCAATTTGGTAAACCTGCAATCTCTGGGTTTGCCAAAACCATAATATCTTTATCAACAATTAATTCGTTTTTAGAAATATCTGCTAGATACTGAACTCTTCCATCATTATTTTTATCATCGAATTTAATGAGTCCTATTTTTTCCCAATTGCCAAACCATTCAGGAAGTTTTTCATATTCCTTGTTACTAACCGTTTCAATTAAATTAGTTCTTGAAAAAAGTGCAATTGCAGGGGCTGTCGTATATAAAATTGCAATAAATAATAATGCCCAACCTGCCGATTTACGTGCATCTACTACTCTTTTAACCGTAAAAAAACGCACAATTACATGCGGCAAACCCGCTGTCCCAAACATTAAAGCTGCTGTAATTAAAAAAATATCTAAAGTAGTTTTGCTTCCCGATGTATACTCGGCAAAACCTAATTCTATATGCAAACCATCTAATTTATCCAACAAATAAACACCGTTTTCATCAACACCTCCAAAACCCAATTGCGGAATTGGATTTCCTGTCATTTGAATCGAAATAAAAATTGCCGGCACCATAAAAGCGAAAATCAACACACAATATTGTGCTACTTGAGTATATGTAATTCCTTTCATCCCTCCTAAAACTGCATAAAAAAGTACGATGATCATTCCTATAAGTACACCTGTATTAATATCAACTTCTAAAAAACGGGAGAAAACCAAACCAACGCCGCGCATTTGACCGGCCACATAAGTAAAAGAAACTAAAATCGCACAAAAAACAGCCACACTTCTCGCTACATTAGAATAATACCGATCTCCTATAAAATCTGGAACTGTAAATTTTCCAAATTTTCTTAAATAAGGTGCTAACAATAACGCCAACAAGACATAACCCCCTGTCCAACCCATTAAATAAACAGAACCATCATACCCATTAAAAGAAATTAATCCTGCCATGGAAATAAACGATGCTGCAGACATCCAGTCTGCGGCAGTTGCTAATCCGTTTGCCAATGGAGAAACACTACCACCAGCAACATAAAATTCTTTTGTAGAACCAGCTCTCGACCAAATTGCAATGCCTATATATAATGTAAAAGTAATTCCTACTAAAATCCATGTCCAAAGTTGAATACTCATCATACTATTTTTTATTTTTCGTTAAATCCAAATTCCTTGTCTAACGCATTCATCAGTCGTATATAAACAAAAATGAGAATTACAAATACATAAATAGCACCTTGTTGGGCAAACCAAAAGCCAAGTTTAAAACCGCCTATTCTAAAGGCATTCAATTCATCAACCAAAAGAATTCCAAAAACAAAGGAGACTAAAAACCAAATACCTAATAATATTGCTAAATATCTTAAATTTTTTTTCCAGTATTTTTTTTTATTCTTTGATTCCATATTATGAATGATTATTTTTATTTGTAATAGTTTAAATTAAATTGTTTATTTTTATCTGTATACTTCTTTTCTTTAATTAGTATTATGAATCAATAACTTTTCAGAGCTAAATATAGAAATTAAAGTTCATGTATAAAAACTAGTGAATTTATGGAATGAAATGACTAAAAAACAAAACAATTTAAACTATGTTAATCGCAGTTTCTAAATACTTAAAACAGCTATTTACTTTAAAAAATTAAAAATACAATTCGATTAAAAATATGTTGATTTTTGAAACTTTAGTGCAAAACTGGCAAATAATTATATTATTCTTTACAGTAGCAATACTATATTCTTCTGTCGGCTTTGGAGGTGGCTCTAGCTACTTAGCTATTTTAGCATTAACAGGAATTGCTTTTGCACAAATAAGAGCTACTGCATTGTTATGCAATATTGTTGTTGTTTTTGGAAATGTTTATTTATTTTACAGGCAAAAAGAAATAAATTGGAAGAAAATAATTCCTATTGTCATCTGCAGTGTACCCTCCGCTTTTTTAGGTGGATATTTAAAGATTAATCAGCAATTCTTTTTTATTCTTCTAGGCTTTACCTTACTTTTTGCAGCAATTACTATGTGGGTTTCTAAACGGATTGTTTCTTCCGAAGAAAACAACTATAACTCAAAGCCTTTAAAAAACGGACTTTATGGTGGGTTTATTGGCTTTTTCTCTGGAATGGTCGGTATTGGTGGAGGCATCTTTTTAGCACCATTATTACATCTTACAAATTGGGATACTCCAAAAAAAATTGCAGCAACCGCTAGTTTTTTTATTTTAGTAAATTCAATGGCTGGCATAGCTGGTCAATACTCAAATCCTGATTTTTATATTGATTGGAACTTGACTTCGACTTTATTAGTTACTGTTTTTCTTGGCGCTCAAATAGGACGAAGAATGAGCAACAACTATTTTACTCCTATTCAACTTAAAAAAACTACAGCCTTGTTAATTGCTTTTGTAAGCGTCCGTATTTTGTGGAATTCTTTTTTTTAGATAAAAACATTAAATTTTAAATCATTAGGATACGATTAAAAATATTTTTAACTTTATAATATAAAGGATTATGCGAATTTATTAAATGACACCTTCCTTTTTCAGAAATGATATCATCAAAGTAAAGTAGACAATTTTATTTTAAGTTATAGCTGTTTGCTATGAACCTAGGATCAAGTCTTGGTTCTTGATTCTAAAAGCAAAGCAATCTTGGGTTACTTATGGGCTAATAATAATTTTAAATGAATAAAAATTGTTTTGTAAAGAATGAAAAAATACCTTTGGCTCTGTATAAAAACCAAAAAAAATGTTAGAAAATATATTTACGCTCTCGATGTTAGTTTTGTTGCAAGCCGTTCTTGGTTTTGATAACTTGCTATATATTTCTTTAGAATCTAAAAAAGCACCTGAAATTGAACAAAAAAGAGTTCGTAAAGTAGGTATTTTAGTTGCAATTGTCTTAAGAATTGTTTTATTATTCTTATTAGTTTCCATTATCGATTATTTTAAAGAACCTTTTTCTTTTTTAACTGGTGGAATTGATGATGTTGTAAAATTTGCTTTTAATGGTCATAGTATTATTGTTCTATTTGGAGGCGGGTTTATCATCTATACTGCGATTAAAGAAATTTGGCATATGATTGCTACACAAGATTTAGAAAATTCTGAAATGGTAGATGTAAGAGGAAAAAAGACAGCAAATGCAGCTATTGTAAGCATCATTATTATGAATTTAGTTTTTTCTTTTGATTCTATTTTAGCAGCAATTGGCCTTACTAGTGAAATCGAAAATACAACAACTGCCTTTATAATTATGACAATAGCAATTGTTATCAGTGGTTTATTAATGTTATTTTTAGCAGATAAAGTATCTTCTTTTTTAGCAAAAAACAGAATGTATGAGGTTTTAGGTTTATTTATTCTTTTTATCGTTGGCATTATGTTAATTACAGAAGGAGGACATTTGGCGCACATAACACTTTTTGGAAACAAAATTGTACCCATGAGTAAAACCACTTTCTATTTTGTGATTGCTATTTTAATTATTGTTGATATTGTTCAGGGAAAATATCAGAAAAAACTATTGTCAAAAAACCAATCATAAACCTTTTTATTCAATTTTATAAGTCGCTTTTATAAAGCGACTTTTTTTTGTGTACTATTTTTTGTTTTGTTTATTTATTTTAACATTTAATTAAACAAAACATCCAAGAAAGTCCTTAACTTTGGTTTAAACTTAAACTAACTTAAAATGAAAATCACAAAAATTATCACATTACTTTTAGTCGGATCATTAATAACAGTTTATAGCTGTGCCAAAAATGCCGATAAAAAAAAAGAAAAAGCTGCTGTAGAAGAAGTTCCTGAAGCAAAAGAAATGGAAGCAAAAACTATTGTAGGTGTTGCTGCAAATAACGAAAACTTTACAACGCTAGTTGCCGCAGTCACCGCAGCAGATTTAGTTGAAACTTTAAATAGTGTGGGTCCTTTTACTGTATTTGCTCCAATTAATGGTGCGTTTGATAAGTTACCAGAAGGAACTGTTGCTACTTTATTGTTGCCTGAAAACAAAGAAATGCTAACCTCAATCTTAACCTATCATGTCGTTTCAGGAACATTTAATGCGGCTGCAGTAATTAAAGCTATTACCGATAATGATGGTAAGTTTGAAGTTAAAACTGTACAAGGCGGAATATTAACAGCATCTTTATTAGAGGGTAAAGTTATTTTAACAGATGCAAAAGGAAACGTTTCTACAGTCGTAATTGCAGACGTAGCAGCCTCAAATGGAATTGTACATGCAATTGATAGTGTTGTAATGCCAGAATAAAATAACATTTCTGAAAAGTAAAAAAATATTTCCCTAAAATTTATTTTACGTTTGTCCGAATTAACATTAAGACAAGTAAATATTTAGTACCTGCGAGATAGACAATAATAGGTATGACTTATAAACGTATACTTCTAAAAAAAAATTTCATTTCCATATGAAATTAAAATAATAGAAGTTTTTTGGTTGATTGATTGGAACCGCTGCACCTCTGCAGCGGTTTCTTATTTTTATAAACTGTCTTGAAATCTTTGAATTGTAATGTTAATAATTCTTTTGTTCATTTCAGAGGCACTTGAATAGTAATGCGAGTATTCATCCATAGAAAAATGGCCAATAATACTGCCAAGAATCATATTTCTGAATTGAATATCTTTTTCTAATATTGATTTTATCTTCAATTTCTTTTTTTCTTCGGATATGCTTGAAAAATCTACTTTCCTTTTTTGAAGATAATTTTTTAAAAACGCAAGCAATAAATCGTGCTGCATTTTTATAATAGGTCTAATTGTTTTATTCTGAAAACCCTCTATTTCTGTGGTTCGTGGTTTTATAATCCCTGGTAATTCTGGTCTTTCTTTACTCATTGTCAACTATTTTATCTAGCTCTAATTTAAAATCATATTGTAAATCTTCATGTAGTTTATCTATCGCTTTTTTTATCATTCTTACTTGAGTTTCAAAAATATTCTGAATACGTTGACTTCTATTCATGGAAGGTTTCATACTTTTCAGTTTGAAACAGAAATATAAGAGCAATTCTACCTCTGTTTCTTTCTTTTTAGAATAGCGAATGTGCTTTTTAATTTTTGCTAAAATTTTACGAGTCCCTTTTCTGATGTAATAATAATTATTTGAATTTATCTCTGAAAACTGAACATCAATAAATTCCTTAACTTTCTGAATATAACCATCTTCATCATGAGATTCAAACAACAAATACGTAAGTAATTCTTTATTTTCTATTTTAAATCGAGATAACTGCAAACAAAGTTCCTTTAGTTCAATTGCGGACTTGTCTTTTAATTCGTCTTTGAGTTCTTTTAAAGTTGCTGGTTTCAAAATTTTATATTTAAAAAACCTCACAGTTTTTAAAAATCTGTGAGGTATGTAGTGTCTTAAAATTTATTTTCCACTAGGAATAACGACAACCTCATTTACATCGGCGTCATAATCTACTCCGGGAACTTTAAAGCCAAATAAGTTAAAAAATTCATTGCTATAGCCTTTTAAATCACCTATTTCTGCTAAATTTTCTGATGTTGCTTTTTTCCAAAGTTCAGCAATTTCAGCTTGCACATCTTCACGCATTTCCAAATCATCAACTCTAATTCTTCCTTTTTCATCCAAAGATAAATCACCTCCAAACAAGCGTTCACTATACAAACGTTGAATTTGCTCTATACAACCTTCATGAATTCCCTTTGCTTTCATCACTTTAAATAACAAAGATATATACAATGGAATGACAGGAATTGCAGAACTAGCTTGTGTTACCAATGCCTTATTTACAGAAACATACGCTTTTCCATTGATCGATTTCAAATCATCGCTAATTGTAAAAGCTGTTGCTTCTAAATGATCTTTTGCCGCGCCGATTGTTCCGTTTCTATACACCGGTTTTGTAACGTCTGGACCAATATAAGAATAGGCAACAGTGGTTGCTCCTTCCGCTAATAAATTTTCAGCTTTCAAGGCATCTATCCACATTTTCCAATCTTCACCACCCATTACTGTAATGGTATTTTCAATATCATCTCCTTCAGCAGGATTTATTGATATTTCTGATACCGCACCTGTATGGAAGTCTACCGTTTTATTTGTGAATGTTTCTCCAATTGGTTTTAAAACCGACTTGAATCTTTTGCCAGTATTTGGATGCTTTCTTACTGGCGAAGCCAAACTATAAATAATTAAATCTATTTGGCCTAAATCTTCTTTAATAAGGTCAACAACTTGCTGTTTTATTTCATTTGAAAATGCATCTCCGTTAATACTCTTTGCATACAAACCTGCTTCGTGGGCATGTTTTTCAAGAAATGCTGTGTTGTAGTATCCTGGAGTCCCTGGTCTTCCTTCAACAGGAGCTTTATCGAAAAAAACGCCAATAGTTGCAGCATCTGATCCAAAGGCACTTGTAATTCTTGATGCCAAACCAAATCCTGTGGAAGAACCGATGACTAATACTTTTTTTGCGCCATCAATTTTTCCTTTTGATTTTACGTATTCCATTTGATTCATCACATTTTGCTCACAGCCTGTTGGATGTGAAGTTAAACAGATAAATCCTCTTGTTCTTGGTTCTATAATCATGGTTGTTTGTTTT
>TARA_B110000967_G_scaffold208543_1_pt1 | contig 22454 bp, 15 predicted proteins | sample TARA_B110000967 | Tara Oceans TARA_B110000967 (sample SAMEA4397903) | marine metagenome | biome: Polar Biome; feature: [DCM] deep chlorophyll maximum layer (ENVO:01000326); material: water (ENVO:00002006), including particulate matter (ENVO:01000060) such as... | depth 35 m
TATTCAGTATTCAGTATTCAGTATTCAGTATTCAGTATTCAGTATTCGAAAAATAAAAAATTAATACTAAAAATAGTATACAATCTAAAATTATTATCTCAAAGTTCTTGGTTCTTGATTCTTTTTAATCTAAAATATAATTTCCCTGACTCTAGACTCAAGAAATTTAATCATAAGATTGACTTTCTTCTGATGCTTTCTGCAGCGTTGCAAATTCATCCAAAGATAAATCTCCATAATAAAAATTGATAGGATTTAAAGCAACATTGTTTTTATGCACTTCATAATGTAAATGGGGAGCAACGGATAAACCTGTGTTACCAACATATCCAATTAAATCTCCTCTTCTTATGGATTGACCTCTTTTTACAGCCATTTTACTCATGTGTGCATAAATTGTTTTGTAGCCATAACCATGATCTATATAAACAACCTGACCAAATGTTTTACTTCGTTGTGCTCTGAATATAACACCATCTCCAGAAGCATAAATTGGTGTTCCTTTGGCTGCTGTAAAATCCATTCCTTTATGAAACTTATTAATTTTTAAAATAGGATGCATTCTCATTTTATAACCAGAAGCCACATAAAAATCTCCTTTTTTAATGGGTAAAATTGCAGGAATTGAAGCCAACATAACTTCTTTATCTTTAGCCAGGGCAACAATTTCGTCTAAAGATTTAGATTGAACTACCATTTGTTTAGATAAAATATCTACTTCTTTGGTCAGTTTCGTTATCAAATCCGAATTATCAAAACCTTCTAAATTTTTATATCTATTTACACCACCAAAACCAGCTTTTCGTTGCTCTTCGGGTATGGGATTTGCTTCAAAATAACTTCTATAAATATTATTATCTCTTTCTTGTAATTGTGATAAAATCCCAGAACTTTCTTCTAATCTTTTATCTATTAATTTATAATGAAATTTTAGATTTTCTAGCTCCCTTTTTTGAGCACGTTCAGAAGGAGATGTAATAATTTGACTAAAACCAATAAATCCAAAAAAAGCAATTAAAATAACACCCAAAAAGGTAAAAAGTATTCTTCGATAGGAATCACTCTTATTTATAGTAATTTTTCTGTAAGAAAGCGTATCCTCATCATAATAATATTTTACTTTTGCCATATTGCTAAATGTACTATTTTTGTTTTGTGAATGGTTTTATTTAAAAGAATCTTTTATAATAACACGTAAATTTACAAAATGTTTTGCAACTGCTTTTTTAAAGCGGTTTTTTAAAAAAATAAATTAACATAATCCAACTTGTTGGAAACTTCTTTTCTATGAAATCTCAAGATATTCGTGCCACTTTTTTAGACTTTTTTGAAAAAAAATCACATTTAGTAGTCCCTTCTGCACCAATGGTAACGAAAGATGACCCGACTTTAATGTTCGTCAATTCTGGAATGGCTCCTTTTAAAGAATATTTTTTGGGAAATGGAAAACCAAAAAACAACAGAATTACAGACTCTCAAAAATGTTTGCGTGTTTCGGGTAAACATAACGATTTAGAAGAAGTTGGTTATGACACATATCATCATACGTTGTTTGAAATGTTAGGAAACTGGTCTTTTGGTGATTATTTTAAAAAAGAAGCAATTGCTTGGGCTTGGCAATTATTGACTGAAGTTTACAAGATTGATAAAGACATTTTATATGTAACCGTTTTTGAAGGTAGTGACGATGCTGACAATCTGAATATGGATACAGAAGCGTTTGATTTATGGAAGCAATTTATTGTTGAAGATAGAATTCTTAAAGGAAACAAAAAGGATAATTTCTGGGAAATGGGCGAACAAGGACCTTGTGGACCTTGCTCCGAAATTCATATTGACATTCGTTCTGCTGAAGAAAAAGCGAAAGTAGATGGTAGAACGTTAATCAACGAGGATCATCCTCATGTTGTAGAAATTTGGAACTTGGTTTTTATGCAATACAATAGAAAAGCCAATGGTTCTTTAGAAGATTTACCCAACAAACATATAGACACAGGTATGGGTTTTGAACGTTTATGTATGGTTTTACAAGGCGTACAATCTAATTATGACACTGACATATTTACACCAATTATCAGAGAAATAGAAACCATTACCAATACAAAATACGGTTCAAATACAGAACAAGATATTGCAACACGCGTAATTTCTGATCATGTTAGAGCGGTTGCTTTTTCTATTGCAGATGGTCAACTACCAAGTAACAGTGGTGCTGGTTATGTAATTCGGAGAATTTTACGAAGAGCTGTGCGTTACGGATTTACATTTTTAAATAAAAAAGAACCTTTTATTTATAGATTGGTCAATGTTTTAAGTGATAAAATGGGAACCGCTTTCCCTGAATTAAAAGCTCAAAAACAACTGATTGAAAACGTAATTAAAGAAGAAGAAACTTCTTTTCTACGAACGTTAGATCAAGGTTTGGTTTTATTAGATACTATTATTTCAGCATCAAAAACCAAAGAAATTCCTGGTGATAAAGCATTTGAATTGTACGATACTTTTGGATTCCCTATAGATTTAACAGCCTTAATCTTATCTGAAAAGGGATATTCTTTAGATGAAAAAGGATTTGAAGAAGAATTACAAAAACAAAAAAATAGGTCACGTGCTGCAAGTGAAATGAGCACAGAAGATTGGACTATTTTAGTGGAGGATGTTGTTGAAGAATTTGTAGGCTATGATTTTTTAGAAGCAAATGTAAAATTAACAAGATACAGAAAAGTAACTTCTAAAAAAGACGGAGAAATGTATCAATTAGTGTTTAATTTAACCCCTTTTTACCCGGAAGGTGGAGGTCAAGTTGGCGATAAAGGATATTTAGAAGATGCTCATGGTGATGTAATTTACATCATAGACACTAAAAAAGAAAACAATGTAATTATTCATTTTACTAAAAATCTTCCAGATCATTTAAACGAAAGTTTTAAGGCTATTGTTGATAAAAATCATCGCTCTAGAACAGAGTGCAATCATACTGCTACGCATTTATTGCATCAAGCTTTAAGAGAAGTTTTAGGAACACATGTAACACAAAAAGGTTCTGCCGTAAATGCTAACTATGTACGTTTTGATTTTTCTCATTTTTCTAAAATGACTTCAGATGAATTACAAGATGTAGAAAACTTTGTAAACGCGCGTATTTCTGGTAAATTACCTTTAATAGAAAAGAGAAATATACCAATGCAAAAAGCAATTGATGAAGGCGCAATGGCTTTGTTTGGTGAAAAATACGGAGATACCGTAAGAGCAATTAAATTTGGAAAATCAATAGAATTGTGTGGTGGAACTCACGTAAAAAACACGGGTGATATTTGGCATTTTAAACTAAAATCTGAAGGGGCAGTTGCTTCCGGAATTAGAAGAATTGAAGCGATTACCAATGATGCTGTGAAAGATTTTTATACGGATAATAGCACAATTTTAGTAGAAGTAAAAGAACTTTTAAATAACGCAAAAAATCCTGTAAAGGCGGTTCAGAAATTACAAGATGAGAACGCCGCTTTACAAAAACAAGTAGCACAACTATTAAGAGATAAAGCTGAAAACTTATCAGGAGAAATAAAAAATCAATTGCAAGAAATAAATGGTGTTCGGTTTTTAGCAACCAAGATCGATTTAGATCCAAACGGAATTAAAAATTTAGCGTTTGAAATCGGTAAAGAACATCAAAATTTATTTATGTTATTTGCTAATGCTCCATCGAAAGACAAAGCAATGTTAACGTGTTATATTTCTAAAGAATTGGCAAATGAGCGCGGCTATGATGCAGGAAAAGTTGTTAGAGAATTAGGTAAACTAATTCATGGTGGCGGTGGCGGCCAAAATTTCTTTGCAACGGCTGGTGGTAAAAATCCAGGCGGAATTTCTAAAGCTTTAGAAAGAGCTAAAGAGTACTTGGAATAAAATAGCCTTCGTACCAAACAAAATTTGAAAAGAACTAAATTTCAGTTTAAAATAAACTGAATGAGCTACCTCGAGGCAGAGCCATCGAGATATCAAACGGAAATAAACTTTATTTTTAGTTTGATGAAAACCTAGGTTTTCAAACTTTCCTCTTGAACACCGATGAAGAGGGTCGAGGTATTCTATCGATTAAAAAGCAACTATTAGTATTATAGGTTCTCATAGAAATGTAGATTTAAATCATCTACCTTTTAGCCATTAAAAGGTTTGTTATCTCTTAAATTGTATTGCTTATTACTTTATTGTAAACGTTTCTAAATGAACAGGAGTTATTACTTTAGATTTTGGCGATGCTGCCTTCACTTCCTTTATAAAAGGCTTTATCTTTTTTTCCACGGCAGTTTGTTGCGATTTATAAAATCCATAAGGCACTCTAAAATTATCCCAATGTGTTGGAATAACTATTTCAGGAAATCCAGTAGCTTTCAATAACCGCTCTGTGTACTTATATATTTCGTTTCTAGAGAAGTTTACACCCGCTAAAAGAATATCGGCATGAATCCCTTCAATTTCGCGCTCAACAAAATTCATGGATCCCATCGTCATTATTTTTTTTTCGTTAAATCTCAGTAAAAACATTAGAGAACCACCCTCTATAAAGTCGCCTATTTTGAATGGAGTTTTCGGTTCTTCTGTATACTTTCTAGAATCAAAATAATGCTTATCACCTAATGCAGAGTGAATTGAAGGAATTACTCGGATAGAAAATTTTTCAAATTGATAATCCTCGCCTCCTTTTACCATAATCATTTGCTCATCAGGAATACCATAAGCACTTAATATTTTACAGCTAGTTTCGGTTGCAATCACCTTGGCTCCTGTTTTTTTAGCGATGTAAGGTACATCAGCAAGGTGATCAAAATGTGAGTGGTGCACTAAAATATAATCTGCTTTGTCAATTATTTTATTAATAGTGATTGTATCAGATTTAAAATAATCAGAATCAGCGTGAATTTTCCTAACATCAGCTTTACTTGTTGAAGGTCCGTTACCAAGTTTTAATCTTGTTAAATAAGGATCAATAAGAATGGTGGTTTCTCCATCATTAATTATCCAACCCGCTGCACCTAAATATTTTAGATTTATTTTTTGAGAGTATACGCCTTGAACAATACCCAAAAAACATAGTAGCATTAAACCTTTTAAAAGAAGCTGCTTTTTCATAATACTATTTTATTTCGAATATTCATTTTAAGCTTCGATTTCAACAATGACCTCAACCTCGACTGCTTGGGCTCTTGGCAATGTAGCTACACCAATTGCAGCTCTTGCATGAATACCTTTTTTACCAAAAACCGCTACCATTAAATCAGAAAAACCATTGATGACTTTTGGCTGTTCTATAAAATTAGGATCTGAATTTACAAACGCCAATACTTTTACAATACGCTTTACCTTTTTTAAATCGCCTAGCATTTCTTTTAATACCGCAATTTGGTTTATGGCTGTTAAACGTGCACCTTCATAACCCTGCTCAATGGATATATCTACACCTAATTTACCAGTCATTTCCGTTCCATCAGCATATCTTGGTCCTTTCCCTGCTAAAAAAATAAGGTTACCCGTTCTTACTCCGTTTACATAATTAGCAACGGGATTTGGAGCTTTTGGTAATTCAATATTTAATTCTTTAAGTCTTAACTCTGGATTGTAATCGTCCATATTTTATTTTGTCTTATCTGTATTTATTTATCTTCTCTTGGAATAAAATCCGCAGCTTTCCATAGCGGACTACTTTTGTAATAATTCCCATTAGTAACAACTGCTGATACTGTTCTTAAATTTCTAATATCTAATAAAGGGTTTTTATCTAAAATAGCTATATCGGCCTCTTTCCCGATCTCTAAAGTGCCTGTTTCAGCATCTAAACCCATCGCTTTAGCAGGTATAATAGTAGCTGTTTTAATTGCCTCTAAAGGTGTTAAACCGCCAATCTTTTGATATGTTTCAATTTCTAAATAAAGGCTGTACACAGGTACAACATTGTCTGTTCCTGCTACAATTGGAATTCCCGCTTTATAAAACTTCCCGAGTATAACCATAGCTTTGGTATAATCTGCCTTTGCCTTTTTAGCAAGTTCAGGAGGTAAACCACTTCTAAATCTTTTACCCTCAAAGAGCTCGTAAGCAATGCGCCATGCATCTGGCTCAACTGTTTCTACAATGGTACCTCTTGGCAAAGTTCTAATAACATCTAAAGCAATAGTAGGATCTAAAACAGTTTTATGTTTTAACAGAAAATCGATAGCATTATCAATTTCTATTTGAGTAATTTCATTTTCTTCTATATAATACCTACCCAAATCTCGTTGTTTCTTTTCAGGAAAAAGAACGGTTAAAATTAAGGAACGATGACTTAATTGGTCCATACCAGCTTTGATGGCAAGTCTTGCATTCCCAATGGATTTGGGAACATGTCCCGTTGCAGTCATACCCCTACTATGGGCTTCTTTTGACAACGCTTCTGTAACATCTGGAGCTACTGAAGAATAAATTTTTATTTGTTTATATCCATTTTCAAAATACATCTGTGCAACTTCACTAGCTTCTTGAGCGTTGGTTGCTCTAATAACGCCATTTCCTTGAACACCTTCGCCATCAGTCATACCAGCAAGTAAAATATCCGGGCCTAAAGCTCCTTTTTTAGCTATGGCATCTCTAAAAGAGATGGCAAATTCGACCTCATTTCCATTATCTCGAATAGTTGTTATACCACCAGCTAAATAAGCTGGCGCCCATTGTACTTGATTTGAATGAGCGTGCATATCCCACAACCCAGGCATTAGAGTTTTCCCTGAAACATCAATAACTTCTGCGTTTTCTGGAATTTCAACTTCTGAACTAGGACCAATTTCTGTAATACGTCCATTTTCAATAATCAAAGTCATATTTTTTTTAGCAACAACATTGAGTCCATCAACTAGATCGCCACCAACCAAAGCTTTAATCTCTGCTTGCTTGCCTTTTAAATCTTCTGTAAATTTTGACAATGCAGCCATTTGTTCTTCTACATTTCCTTGAATAAAAAAGGATTTTGCTTCTTCATACCCTTTTTTTATTAATTCTCTTATTTGAGTATTCGCCTTAACAATAGCCACTAAATTTTTAGATTCATCCAGCCAAATTGTCCTACCACCCCAATTAATACCTTCTACAACATACCTTTCTAAAGGCACTAGGTTGCCACTTATTGATACAGTATCTTTTTGTATGAAATTTATTGAAACCTCGCCTCTAGGCAGTGCTGTAATGTTTTGCATGTTGCCCTTTTCAAAATAATAATGATAGAGCATCATTTCCATAGCTGCTGGAATATTACTGTGTAATGGAAAAAAATCTAAAGTTTCTACAATAGCAAATTCCTGATTTCGTTCCCAAACAGAAATACTATCCAAATCTGTTTGCACTTTTAAATTAACTATTGTATCCCTGTTTGTTAAACGTCTATTTTGATAATAGGTGGGTGTTAAATCCATTTTTAAATGCAATTCTGCCTCAACACCAGTGATACGTCCTCTTTCATTTTCGCCTTGTAGTGACTTTATAATTATGGAATCTTTATTTGAAATTATTGAATAGCTTTCTTCACCAATTAGGGATTGCCTTCTATACACCAAAAAGGCACCTTCTTCATTTATATTCTCCCATTTGTTTGAACTTGAAGAACACGCCCCAATTAGCATGAGTATACATAACTTTAAAAAGAAAGTTATTTTACTAGCGGGTTGTTTTAGTTGAAGTCTATATTTCATATACATATATTTAGTTTTACTTTACACCGATGAAACAAGAAATCAAGGAAATTTTGGCTTATATCTATTAAAATAAAACAGATTTATTTCATCTGAATTACTTTCAATAATATCCAATTTCCTATCACCATTTAGATCGAAACTTAAAATATCGTAGGTATTAAAAGCTTTATCACTTAATTTGATTTTCTTCCAAACTTGAGCATTTTCATTATTGATAAAAACGTTATTTGGAGCTCCATAATTTCCTATAATAATATCGGTATCCCCATCTGAATCTAAATCTCCAATAGATAAGGAATATGACCTATCAGAACTAGCGTCAAATACCATGCTACGTTCATATGTTTGTTCTTTATTCCCAAAATATATTACGTTGGCCTCTCCTATGTTTGCTGTAATAATATCCAGATAACTATCTTTATCTAGGTCTGCAATAGCAATAGACCTTGTTATATCTTTACCGGTGCCATAAGGTATTCTTTTACTAAACTTTAAATTACCATCATTCAGATAAACATAGTTTGGTTGATCATCTCTATTTGCTAAAATCAAATCTAAATTCCCATCACCATTCATATCTGCGACTTCCACATCTATGGTAGAATCTTTTTTGTTTCCAAAACCAATAATTTTTGAAAACACGCCGTTTCCCTCATTTAAGCATATTTCATTTTCACTTCCTCTGTTCGTTATTAATATATCTTTATCACCATCGTTATCGATATCTGCAACAACAATGTTTCTGGTATGTCCATATTTTTCGCCAAAACTTGTTCCTTTCGTAAAGTAACCTTTTCCGTCATTTATAAAAATAAAATTTGGAGCCATATCGTTACCTACGGCAATATCTAAATCACCGTCACCATCAAAATCTGCAAGCTCTGTTGAGTAGCTCGTTTCTTGTTCTATCCCTAAATTTCTAGAGACTGTAAAAATCCCCCTGCCATCATTAATAAAAATACGGTTTTGTCCAGGCCAATGCCTTCCATTCGCTACTAAAATGTCTATGTCTCCATCATTATCAATGTCACCAGCTCCAATGGAAGCAGTTCTTTCTTTGTGTGTACCTAATATTAATCTTCCGCTAGTAAAAAAATCTAAAGTTTGACTATTGCAGTCAAGGAATAAAAAGGATAGAATAAAAAACAAATTTAATTTCATGTCTATAAATTTTTAATATTGTTAAAAAGGGTCTAGTTGCGGGTACCTAGGCATATAATAAGTCCCTAAATGCCTTCTTATAGACATTTTATTATTCATTTTTAAAACAGTTATACTGATCTTTCAATTTTCAAATCATCCAAAGACCCATTTTATGATGCTATAAGTTGCTCCTAACAACACGAATATAGAAATAATATTTAACCAAACCCCAACGCGCATCATTTGAATAATTTTAATATTTCCGCTAGAAAAAACAATAGCATTTGGAGGGGTAGAAACAGGCATCATAAATGCACAACTTGCCGCTAAAGTTACTGGTATGGCAAGTAAAAGTGGATTTACATTTACTTGTAAAGCAATCGCTATTACAATTGGAATAAAAATAGATGATAAGGCAACATTACTCATTAATTCTGTTAAAAACAAGGTAGATGCTATAAGTATAAGAGAGACAAGTATAATTGGTAATGGGTTTTGCGTAATTGATTCTGCTAAAATATCTACCAAACCACTAGATGCCATGGCCTTTGCTAAAACCATTCCACCTCCAAAAAGCAATAAAATACCCCAAGGTAGCCGCTGGGTTTCTTTCCAATAAAGTAATTTCTTTTTTGCTCTAAAGTCTGTAGGTATAGCAAACATAACAATACCACCTAGTATTGCTGTAAATGTATCCTCTAATAAAGGAAACCCTAATAAACTATTTATAGGAGTTTTAAAAATCCACATAGAGGCTGTTAAGCAGAAAATAAAAGCAACCATTTTTTCTTCTAGTTTCCATTTCCCAAGCTTGTCTAACTCTTTTTGAATTAATACTTCAGCATTATTTATTTTACCTAACTTATTCTTATGAAGCACTTTTGTTATTAGAAAATAAGTTATTGTTAAAAGTACGATACATATCGGTGTTCCAACGAGCATCCAATCTGCAAAACTTATTTCAATATTAAGTAACTCTTGGGCATACCCAACAAAAATAACATTGGGTGGTGTACCTATAATGGTCGCAATACCACCAATATTAGCGGAATAGGCAATGCCTAACATTAATGATATTGAAAAATGTTTAAACCCTTTGGGATCTAAAGAATCATTTTTCACTAACTCGGTTACAGATAATGCAATGGGAAGCATCATTATAGTTGTTGCCGTATTACTTATCCACATACTTAAAAAAGCTGTGGCTATCATAAAGCCGAGTATAATACCGTTAGCGCTTGTGCCAGTTATCTTAATTAAATTTAGAGCTATTCGCTTATGAAGACCATGAGCTTCTAAACCCAAAGCCAATAAAAAACCACCCATAAAGAGAAAAATAATGGGACTAGCATAAGGTGCTGTAACCTCACTTAAACTAAATATCCCTAATGCTGGAAACAAGACGATTGGCAATAAAGAAGTTATTGCCATGGGAGCTGCATCGCTTACCCACCAAACAACCATCCACAAAGCAACGCCTAAAACTTTTATTGTTTCTGGGTTCAAATATCCAGAATCAACACAAGTTAATGCAATGCAAAATAACGTAGGCCCTAAAATTAAACTAAAAAGTCTTAAATAATTCTTCATTTAATAAACATAAAAATCACAAAAAAAACTCATTTTATAAATAGAACACTAACTGAATATACTATTCAGTTAGTGTTCTAAAAGTTTTAATTTTACTTTTAATTAGTAACCAGGGTTTTGGGTTATATTACTATTTGCATCCGTTTCAACCTGTGGTATTGGTAGTAATACCGTATCACTTGCATACGGAATTAAACATATAGCTGCTGTGCATTGGATTCTAACTACATCCATCTTGTTTCGCATTAAATCCCATAATCTCTGACCTTCAAAGCACAGTTCTAAACGCCTTTCAAGAAAAATAGCTTCTTTAAGCGCTTCACCAGTAACCGAGGTATTTGGTGCAGAAGGCAATGCCCTTTGATGTACCATATCCAAATCTTGTTGTGCACCCTGAATATTGGTGCCCATTTCTGCTCTAGCTTCAGCTCTTATTAAATATATTTCTGCTAAACGTATTACTTTAACATTGTCAAAGCCATTGAAATCAGGATATTTATCAACTCTAAAAGGTGCAAATTCACCAGCTAAAGAGGAATCCTCTTTAAAAGTACTTAAACGGGTATCTGCAGGATCATACAAAGACACTACGTCATTAGATGGCAAATAATCACCATATCCATTCCTTGAATACAAACCAGCGATACCATTACCACCAACATTATCGGCTTCGGTCATAGATATTTCAAATATAGATTCAGAACTGTTATCTGTGGTCCATAAACTAAAATAATTATTATTTGGTACTAAACTGAATCCTGAACCAAGAACTTCAGTAGCCAAAGTCTCCGCATTTGGCCAATCTTCTTTGTATAAATATACCCTAGACAATAATGCTTTTGTAGACGCAGACGAAAGCGTATTAGAGTTTCCGCTTCTAGAGTTACTTTTCATTAGTGATATTGCCATGGTCATATCTGAAATGACTTGATCATAAACAGCTTTCACGGTATTCCTTTCAGGTTTATTAATAGGGTCAAAGTTCAAAATTAATGGAACTCCAAGGTGACTTGCGTCTGATGTATACGTGTAATGCTGTGCAAACATTCTTACCATATCAAAATATATTTGAGCACGCAAAGCGTAGGCTTCTCCAATAATATGATCTTTGTCTGCCACAGCAGTTGCCGCCACTGCAACATCTGAATTAATAATATTGTTCGTTGCGTTAATAGCACGATACATCCCTGTCCAAAGACTAGCAGCATCAGGATCAGACTTCTCTACAATATGTTCTGCATAAGGTACAATTCTATTCGCTTGTGAATTCTGCTTCACATCGTCTGCCATTACATCTGGAATCATTAGCATGTATCTGCCATAGTAATTTGAGCCAGAAATTTCATCATAAACACCTGTAATTGAAGAATTTAAATCTTCTAAATTTTCTAATGCCTCCAAATCTGATACAGATTGTTGAGGAGTAAGTTCTAAAAACGATTCTGAACATGATAAAACGAAACCTATCATGAACAGTATTAATATTTTATTATATATTTTCATATGTTCTATTTTTAAGTTTATAATTGAATATCTAGTCCTATAGAAAGTGTACTAAGTGCTGGGGTCTGACCAGCATAGAGACCATTAATAGCCTGTTCTGGATCTATATATAAATCTTCCTTTGTAAAGGTTAATAAGTTAGTTCCTCTGAAGTATACTCGCAATGAATTGACGCTTAAGACTGAAGTTACTTGTTCTGGAAATTTATAGGCAACCGTTAAATCTCTCAGTCGGATAAAACTACCATCATAAAGCCATCTAGAATTAGCCCCCTCCCTACTACCTGACTGACCACCCCATCTAAATTGCGGAGCTAAAGCATCTGTTTTACCAGGCACCCATCTATTGTCAAACAACCAAGTTGCTGTACTTCGTGGTGTTAATCTTCCATCTCCAAGCGTACCACGAGCTCTATCATCTAATATATAATTCCCATAAGAGTAATTAAAGTTAGCGCTTAAACTAATCCCTTTATAAGTAAGTAATGTATTGAAACCACCAAAAAACTCTGGTGTTGCAGACTTATCATCTAAAAACCTTTCAGCATCACCAACACTATTTGTAACAGCTGTTTTTGTAGCATCTGTATACCATTGTGGCTGACCATTGGTTTGATCTACACCTGCCCAACTATATAAATAAAAGGACTGAAAATCTTGCCCTTCTTGTCTTCTAAAACGACCAGAAGTAAAATCTTCGGTAAGCTTCGTAATTTCGTTTTTAAGAAATGTAACATTAAAACCAATATTCCAATTAAAATCTTTATTATTTATTAGATCTGCATTCAAAGTTAGTTCAACACCAGAATTTGTCATCTCTCCAAAGTTTTGTGTAAGAGAGTTAAACCCCGATGTACGAGAAATAGGAACATCTAAAATAAGATCTGATGAAACTCTTTTAAAATATTCTACCGTTCCATTTATGCTATTGAATAATCCAAAATCTAATCCAAAATTAAAATTTTCTTGTGTTTCCCAAGTTAAATTAGGATTACCAATTTGACTGGGGCTACCTCCTGGAGATCCATCATAATCCTGACCATATACATATAATCCTTGAGAAGGAAAATTACCAATCGCAGCATTACCAGTTACTCCATAAGATGTTCTAATTTTAATTAAATCAATAAACGAAATATCTTTTATAAAGGACTCTTTACTTGCAATCCAACTGGCTCCAACAGAATAAAAATTCCCCCATCTGTTATCTGCACCAAATCTTGATGACCCATCACGTCTTAAACTAGCTGACAAAAAGTATTTACCATCATAATTATAGTTTGCTCGGGAAAACAATGAGGCAAAAGTGAATTCTGATCGAGAGCCTCCAACAGCAAATTCAGCGGAAGCGCTATTTAGTGTGGTTACTTTGTCATTCGGAAATTGAGTTCCAGATGCAGACTGTGCTTCTCTAGTAGATTTTTGAGCTTCATAGCCTGCTAATAAATTAATGTTATGATTTTCTCTTAAGCTAAAATTATAATCTAAAGTTTGTGTCCCAACCCAAGTTTTATTTGTAGTGCTGGCCTCATATGCTGCGCCTCCGACATCTTTTGCATAACCATAACGTGGGTTTTGGTATTGAGATTCATTTAAGTGGAGCACATCAAAGTTCCATTGCGATCTAAAGGTTAAATTTTTTAGAAAGTTAATAGAAATAGCAAAATTATCTATAATTCGAGTCTGTCTAGTTTCCCTTAAATCATCTCCGCTTAAGCTTCCTAAAGGATTTGCCCCACCAAGAGGAAAATAAGCATCATGCTCTCCATTGTATCTTCCCTGATCATCATAAATAGGAATAAGCGGGGATAATTCTAAAGAATTTTTAAATGGATTATTCCAAGAGCCAGAGTCATCAAAAGTAGATGATACAATATCTGAAACTGTGATATTATTTGATATCGTTAAGTAATCATTCGCTTTGTATTCAATATTAGTTCGCCCACTAAATCTTTTGAAATCTGAACCAATGATATAATTTTCTTGATCAAAATAAGATCCCGACATAAAATATTTCACTTTATCCGTACCTCCCCTAACACTTAAATCATAACTCTGAGTAATACCCGTTCGCGTTATAGCATCTAACCAGTTTGTATCTGTTGGTTGCCCAGTTGAAGGATCTATTAATTGCTGAAACCTGTTATCAAGCCTCGCTTGTGCTTGAGCGGGCGTATCACCCCTATTTACATAACCCTCCAGGAATAGCTCCGTATATTGTGCAGCATTTAAGGGTCTTAGTATATTATTTCCTGCCTGTGAATTAAAGCCTGTAAGTGATTTAAAACTGATCGTTGCCTTACCCGTTTTACCTTGTTTCGTGTTGATTAATATAACTCCATTTGCTCCTCTAGAACCATAAATAGCTGTTGAAGCAGCATCCTTTAATACAGTTATACTTTCAATATCATTTGGGTTAATGGCAGCCATAACATTTGTACTTGTGCCTCCATTATCATTAGTTGCAATACTACCCGCTTGAACAGGAATACCATCAATAACGTACAAAGGTTCGCTAGAAGCTGTAATAGAACCAATACCTCTAATTCTAATTTGGGTATTACTTCCAGGAGCGCCATCTACTGCCGTTGCCTGCAAACCAGCAACGTTACCACGTAATGATTGCTCGAAAGTAGATACGGGTACTTGTTCAAGTTCTGTGCTTTTTACTAAACTTACGGATCCGGTTAGCGACTCTTTGGTTTGAGAACCATACCCAACAATAAGTATCTCGTCTAGAGATGCAGCATTCTCATTTAAGATTACATTTAAAATAGTTCTATTGCCTACTTCAATAATTTTGGTAGTCATACCAAGATAAGAAAATACGAGAACTGCACCTTCTGTTACTTTAATGGAATAATTACCATTAAAATCTGTTTCCGAACCTATTGTTGTGCCTTGAATTAAAATATTCACACCAAACAAAAGTTGCCCTAAATCATCTTTAACAGTTCCCGTTACCGTTTTTTCCTGCTCAAGTGGATCATCATCTGAAGGTAAATTATTCCTTGCTGTTTTTATTATCTTTTTAACAACTATTTGTTTTTCTTTAATTGTATAACTTAAATCTGTATTTAAAAAAACTTGGTCTAAAATGGTTGTAATTTTAACATTATCAAGCTTTAATGAGATTTTTTTATTAGTCTGTAAAACATCGTCCTTATAAAAGAAAATGTATAGACTTTTACTTTGAATTTCGTTAAATAATTCTTGTATAGTTACACTTTTTACGTTAATGTTAATTTTTGATTGACCTATTGCTGTGTTTCCGTAAGCAGATGTAAGTCCTATTCCTATAAACAGTAAAAATATTCTCATAACCGTTATAATTTCGTTACATAATTTTATTTTCATATTTTTGGTTTTGGTTATTAATGTTGCTATTTGTAAACAGCAATGTTGATTTTATTAGCCGGAAGATGCTGTAACATCTTCTGGCTTTTTTTAATTAATTCAAATAGTAAATTGTTTTCACTTCATATGTTCTAGTTTTAATTAATTATTATTTTATTTTCTATAAACTTGTAGCTCATATTAGTACTCTCTTTTATATTCTCAATGACTTTATTAATATCTTCATTTAAATCTAAATAACCTGAAAATGTTTCTCGATCATTTACTAAAAGGTCATTACTAATTTCAATTTCTATGTTATAGTAACGGGAAAGCCTTTTCATAATAAATTGTAAGTCATTATTGTTAAAAACAAGCACACCATCTCTCCATGAAAAATAACTATCTACATTGACCTTCTCTGACACAATCCCTCTACTTTTCTTATTAAAACGGGCAATAGTTCCTGGAGAAATTTTCATTTTATCTGATTCAGATGGAAACAATAAATCATTATGATAACTTATTTGAACACTGCCACTTTTAAGAACTGTATTTATTGTTTTTTCATCAAAGTAACTTGTGACCCCAAAAACGGTTCCTAACACTTCTATTTCTTGATTTTGAGAGATTACAATAAATGGTTTGCTTTTATTATGTGCCACATCAAAAATGGCCTCACCTTCTAAATATATTTCTCTTTTATTTCCCTTAAATACCGCAGGATAGACTAATTTAGAACCAGAATTCAACCAAACTAAACTCCCATCTGAAAGTTTAATTTTTGATCTTCTCCCATAAGGCACTAAAAGGGTATTATATACAATTTTACTGTTTTTATAGGCTTTTTGATTAACTGTCTTTTTATTGCCTATTTTAACTTCCTCTCCAGTTGTAGAATAGTTTATACCTGAATTTTTTTCGTCTATTTTCAAATATTTTCCCTCACTCAAAACAAGCACCACTTTATCTACAGAACTACTGTTTATGGTACTCGAAGAATTTACAAAATCGATTATCGATTCTGTGGATGTTTCATTAAAATAATCACCTGAAACCATCATAAGCATCACCGAAGCAGCTAAGCCAAAACCATATTTTATTCTGATTTTTCTTGATTTATTTTTACGCACAGATTTAAAAATTTTATTTTTTAAATCTGTTTTTTCCAATTTAGTAATTGGTAAAAACTTTACATTCGATGTGTTTTGTTCTTTCATTGTCAATTTAAGAGAGTAAAAAATATTTTATTCTATTTGGTATAATCGTGAAACAGTTATATTATTATAAGCAGAATATATATCTGTTATAGACAAAAATTAGTTGAAATTTTACCAAAAAAGATTAGTTGTTGAGCATATATTTTCTGGAAACTTTTATAGCTCTATAAGTCATTGTTCTTGCAGTTTGAATAGAGACCCGCATAATTTGTGAAATTTCATCGTATGTCCTTTCTTGATTGTATCTAAGAAATAACACTTTTCGCTGTTTTTCGGTTAAATTACAGAGTACATTTTCCAGCTTCGCATGTTTTTCTGAAGTACGCTCGTTTATAATTATTTGTTCTTCGTGAGATTTAGTATAATTTTTATGATCTTCATTAATTGAATACTTAAATTCTTCAGAAACTGGAATTGTTTTTCTTTTGTACTTTTTATTTATTTTTCTTTTTAATGATTTAAAAAGATAATATTTTACATTGTCAGTGACAGATAAATTTTTTCTGTATTTATAAAGGTCTAAAAATAAATCGTGTATACAATCCATTACGTAACCTCTATCTTGAGAGTTTTGTATACCGAAAGAAAATAAACTATCTATATATAAATTATAAAGATCTCCTAAAGCAGCTTCATCTCCTTTTTTTAAGTTTTTCCAAATTGTTAGTTCAGAATTCTTAACAACAACCAATTTGCTTATGTTTTTTTCTTGTGGAAGTTTTTGCAGATGATCTTCAGAATCATAATTAACTTTCTTTGCTGGTGCTGAATTATAGTTTTTTTGCATACAATATAATGGTAAGATGATTTATAATTACAGGTTGCTCTTATAATGATAAGCAATTTTTAAATACTTTATAGACACCATTACGAAATACCTAACAAAAAATGCTGTTTAATCAAAAAAAAACAATAAATTATGTTAAATTGATAAAGATAATTTACAAAAGAACAATTAAGTTAATTTTTACTGTAAATTTTTTACTAGTCGAATGATCTGTCTAATGCTTCAATTCTAGCTGTAATTATCTGACCTTCGGTTAACAAATAACCATCTGAATTGGTACCACCCATTAAACAACTATCGGCACATTCCTTATGACTTAAATTTAGAACATGCCCTATTTCATGAGAAATTGTTCTAGAAAGCGAACCTCTATTAAAAGAGTATTGCACTTCTGTAAGTAAGGTTTTTTCTGGCACACCACCTCCATTATGTTTGTTTGTCCAAGTTCCTAAAACGCTGTGGTAGTTGAAACTAGACATCGCATTGCCTTGAGAAGTGTTCCCTATAAAAGGAAATAAATAGATATGAAATAAATTTTTGCCCAATTGACTTTCTGTGCTCAAATATTTTGGTTGCATTAAAGAAAATAAATGTGGCAAACGCGCTGGGTCCGATCTCCCTTGACTGTCTCTTTTTGTATTTGCAAGAAACACTAAAGATTCATTATAAGTGTCACTTTTGACAACATTCTCCTCAATTATAGATTCGATATTCCAAACGATACCTGCTTGTTCCCATATTTTATTAACTTCGAGTACAATAATTTCAGTGACATTAGCAGGAGTGACCCAGCTCGTCATAATTTGTCCAGTTGGATGCGTCATAATTATATCCTTCATAATATGAACCCGTATGTTTAAGACAATTGTATCCATGGTTTTCACATCTTCAGTGTCATCAATAATTTCAATTTCATCATCTCTATTAGAGCTTTCAGAACTTGAGCAATTATAGAGAAACACTAAAAATATGGTAGCTGCAAGTATCGAACTTAACCTCTTTCTAAATACTCTATTCTTTATTATCATTGAGTTTAAATGTTATTTGGGATTATTGATTATGGTTTTAAAACGTCGTCAAAATATCTTAACCAATTTTTTCCAAGTATTTTCTCAATATCTCCTGTGCTATAACCTCTTTTATCCAATACTTTAGCAACCTGCAAATACCTGTTAGGTTTATCTAATTCTGGGATCCATGGCGGCCAACGAACTTGATATGATGGTTTAAAACGAGTTAAACGCGGAACATACCAATTTTCTCGTGTTGCTCCAGTAGCTTCAAGTCCTTGAATCGCAAAATCTGCTGCAACACCTACATGATCGATTCCTCCAACCTTCACTGCATGGTCTATATGATCTACATACGTTTTTAAAGTAGTTTCACCTCCAGGATCTGGCCCAATCATATAACCAAGACAAATTATACCCATAACTCCACCCTTATCTGCCATAGCACGAATTTGTGAATCTGTTTTAGCTCGCGGATGATTTTTATACAAGGATTCGCACATTGAATGATTGAAACAAGCTCCTGTTTTACTAAATTCTATGCCGTCGTTTGTTGTTTGACGACCAGAGTGCGATAAATCTACTATAATTCCAAGCTCATTCATGCGATGAACAGCTTCAATTCCAAAATCTGATAATCCAGCATTTGTGCGTTCAGTGCAACCGTCTCCTAATAAATTTCTTTGATTGTATGTTAATTGAATCCAACGGGTACCTGCATCGTATAATGTATCAATATTATCAATTGATTTTTCAATCATTGTTGCATTTTGAAATCCGAATAAAATTGCCGTTTTATTCTCTTTCTTTGCCCGAATAAAATCTGCTGAAGTTTTAGCATGTAGTAATTTATCTTGATGATTACCGATTCGCTTCTGCCAATCTCCTAAAGCTCTTAAAGCCGTCTCTAAATTTTTAGACGCTAAAGAAGCGCCAAATCCAGTATAACCAGATGTAACTAAAGCTTTAAATGAATCTTGGTTCCAGCCTCTTGGAATAACAAGCCCATCAATAATAATTGCCTTTTTATATAGTTCATCAATATTATTTTCACGAAGTTCAAATGCTAGTTGATCATCAAATGGAACAGGTGAAGAAAGTTCACTAGATAAACTATTTAAAACAGCTCCAGATAAAAGCATACTGAAAGGTAATTTTTTTAAAAAATCTCTACGTTTTTTATCCATTTTATATTTTTAAACTTAAGTAAGAAGTATTTATTTGAAATGCTTTATGCCCATTGAAGCGTATAGCTCTTTTGCATAGTAAATGTTTCCACCCTTCATGGTCCATTCTACTTTTCTTATATCACTAATATTTTCTATTGGATTGCCATCAATTAAAATAAGATCTGCTTGTTTACCAACTTCAATAGAACCATATAATTCAGATACACCTGTAATTTCTGCAGATTTTATAGTGGCTAGTTTTAATAACTCAACTGCAGGAATTCCAGCTTTTGCATAAAGTTCTAATTCTCTATGAAATAAAAAACCGGGCAATCCGTCTGTTCCTGGCACTATTTGCACTCCTTTTTGGTATAAATCGAAAACAACCTCTAACATTTTATCAAAAGATTGTTTGTACCGTTTTTCCATTCCTTTCGCTTTGGGCAATCCACCTGAATAATACTTTCTTTGATTTATTAATGGCAACCTGTCTATAATTTTACTATAAGTTGGACTCGGCTCTCCTTTTTTGGATACAAACTTATCTTCAAAAATTGATACTGTTGGATCAACAAGAATACGATTCGATTTTAACAACTCAACAAAATTCAAATATTCATCAGATTTTAAATCAAGATCTGCACTGTGCTCGGCAACCATAGTAAAACGCAAGGGCGTTCTCGTATCTATGGTATCTGATAAAAAATTAAGCAATAACATATTTATATGTTGAATTTCATTATACCCTTTACTTATAGCTTGTGAAGCCGTCATAAACGCTGGAATATGACCACAAACTCGCATTCCGAGACTGTGCGCTTTTTTAATCATTGGTTCAACCCACTCTGGTCTTATGGAACTGTATAACTTTATTTGTTGATACCCTAAATCTTTATAAACTTGAATTTCATTTAACCCTTCTTCTAGCGAGTCCACAACATTACGTTGATTGGCAAAGGGCCCTGAACCGTCAATTATGCCACAATAAGTAACAATACGTGGTCCAATAATTTCATTAATATGAAACTGATGGCTTAAACTTTTTAATTGCTTATTGTTCGCTAGGTCTCTAACAGAGGTGATGCCACCTGCGATATGCAATGCCCCTCTAAATTTATCATTATGTGTATGAGAATCAAACAACCCAGGCATCAATGTTTTTCCTGTTGCATCTATCACAATATCGGCATCTGATGGCGCTACTTTACCAGTTTGAGTAATTGCTTTAATGGTATTACCTATAATTAATACATCTTTATTTAAAAGTAACGCTCCTTCTGCAGTAAATACATTGGCATTTTTAATTAAGGCTTTATCAAACTTATGACTCAGGTCTTTAGCTGTTTTAAATAGATACTCATTTTCAATACTATCTTGAATTTCTTTCATTTCAAGACGTAAAAATTTCAAATCATCTCTAACAACATGAAGGTTTCCAGATATTTTGGCCATCATTTGACCATTTTCATCCATCCACAGGTACCAAGGCTTTATATCCAAGCCCTTTATAACACATAGGTTTGCAATTATTGTATCCTGAAGTGCAAAGGTTAATTCTTCAATTAGCTGCACTTCTCCTTGCGGATATAAACTAACTTTTTTGCTATTAGATGCTAATAAAAGTTGACCAAGAACTTCATAAGTTGCAGGAGACCCGTCATAGCGGAAATAAAGTTCATCCCCATGAAAACTACCTTCATTTTCTCCTCTTACATTAACCCATGATGCAGTTGAGCCCTCGCTTAAAAAAATTTCACTAATAGAATCTTTTAGGTAATTTACCCCTTTAATGGATTGTTCTATGATGAAGTTATTCTCATTCAAAGTAATTTCTTCAACATAATTTGGTCCGCGTCCTCTATCTTTATATTTATAAGAAAAGCCAAAACTATTTTCACCTGTATTCCATTTTTTATAAATGCCTGCCAAACTTTCTCGAAACACAACATCATAAGTAGCTATTTCATAAATCTTTTGATCTACCTTCAAAGGCTTTTCGCAAGCCGTTATCAAGAAAAAAATTAAAATAATCGAAATTAATAAGTATCTCATATTTAATAAATTATAATGCTTTTAGAAAATTATTAATACGTTTTTAAAAGTAACTTTTAAAGTGTTATTTAGAGCCCCAATTATTAATTGTTTTTATTTACAAAGACAGCATGCTATTTTAGTAAGTAATAAAACTTAAGTTTATAGACATTTCTTATGAGAAATAATTGGTTGTATCTTATTTCAAATCAAGTCTAAAAGTTGTTTTTGAATTAAAATTAAGTTTGGCATTATAGAAGCCTTTGAAATGACCTATGCTATTGCTAAAAGTAAGAAAGGTGCAAATAGTATTTGGTTGGTAAAAAGCTTTGAGTAAGCTTGTTTCCAGCTTGGTTTTCTGGTTGTTTGGTTGCTAGAATAAAAACACAAAAAGCACTGAAAAGTAGTGAGAAAAATCCTTTAGAACAAGAAGTTCATATTCCCGTATTTGAGATAGAAATACCAAAGAAAAGGGGGGAGCAAGGACATCGTAAATCAGCGAGCAAAATTAGGGTCATAATTGCCCTTGAAAATAGAGATGGGAAACCCGGTAGAGGACCTGCAAAAGTAATAGAAGATTATTTTAGGAGTACTATTAGGTAATTTATTAATAAGGATATGTACAGAAAAATCAATTGGCTATAAATCAATTAAATCTAGTGGAAGTTATGCAGATAACCCTTTTTAAAATTTAGCATTCGCAATAGGTAAAGAATCTCAAAATTTATTTTTATTATTTGCTGCTACTACTGCTAAAGATACAGGAATATTAACCCGTTGCATTTCTCTAGAATTGGCAAATGATTGCGGTTATAATGGTGGCGGCCAAAATTTATTTGCAACGGCTGGTGGTAAAAATCCAGACGGAATTTCTAAAGCTTTAGAAAGAGCTCAAGATTATTTGGTGTAAGAGATTAAACCATTTTAAAAAATAAAGGTCTAAAA
>TARA_B110000967_G_scaffold11230_1_pt1 | contig 22244 bp, 24 predicted proteins | sample TARA_B110000967 | Tara Oceans TARA_B110000967 (sample SAMEA4397903) | marine metagenome | biome: Polar Biome; feature: [DCM] deep chlorophyll maximum layer (ENVO:01000326); material: water (ENVO:00002006), including particulate matter (ENVO:01000060) such as... | depth 35 m
CAGAAGCGTTTGAGCACAAACACGCACACACACAGAATACAAGTTCAATTTTATAAAAGGTAGTTATCATTAAACATCTATTTACAAAGAGTTATATACTTTGCGATATGAGCAATGATGTTTACTATAAGGCGTGGTGATTATGAGAACAGTCATATCTGCTAACTAAGTATTACACTCACAAGCAGACTTCTTTATATTTATGTATGGGTTCTTATAAGAGGCACGAAGATAGCGTTTAGATATTAAATACTTTCACAGTTTCTTTACAAAAGGAATAAATATTAAAATATAAGTTAAATATAGGGCTATATAGGTACAAAAAAACTAGAGAAGTTCAATTTTATATCTTTATTGTGAATGAAGTTTAAAAGATTATTGTATATTGGCAAACTAAATAAACAACTGTGGAAGAACAAGAAAAGAAAATAGTAGGAAGCGAAGCAATGAAAAAGCGACCTCAAAATATAGATGAGAACTATAATAAAACTGCAAAGTCTTTATTACCTAAAAATAATGAAACAAGGCAACTAGCTAAGATGACTAGAAAGTCTTTAGCTTACGCATTAGAAGGACAGCCTGTAAAGATTAAGATGGCATTAGATATACTATTTGATGAAGACCCTAGAGCCTACATAGATGCAATAGCTAAACTAATGAATTATGCAATGCCTAAACTATCATCAACAGAGATTAAGAAAGATACAGACACTAAGATTGAGATTAACTTAAACGAAGGAGCAACACTTGAAGATATTAAAAGACAGATTAGAGGTCTTGAAGAAGCAGAAGATATTGACTATACAGAATTAGATGACTAATAAAAAACTATTAAAGTTTGCACTAGAAAAGAAACTATGTGAGATGAGTTTCTATGAGTTCTTTAAAGCAGCTTGGATTGTAGTAGAACCAGCAGTACCACTATCAACTAATTGGCATCATAAATATATTTGTGATATGTTACAGGAAGAATGTGAGAGAATCATAGCACAGAAACCCAAAACTAAAGATATTATTATTAATGTACCCTTTAGAAGTACGAAATCACTTATAGTAACTGTTATGTTTCCTGTATGGGCTTGGATAAAATCTCCTAAACTAAGATTCATTACCTCATCTTACTCTGCAACTCTATCTATTGAACTTGCAACTAAGAGTAGAGATATTATATTTAGTGATTGGTTTAAGGTTAGATGGGGAGATGTGTTTCATATTAAGAAAGACCAGAACCTAAAAGAGAGATACGAGAACAACTTTGTTGGAATGAGAAGAGCAACATCAGTTGGTGGTACTGTTACTGGGCAAGGTGGGGACTTTTTAATAGTGGATGACCCCTTATCACCACAAATGGCTAACTCAGCAACAGAAAGAGAAAATGCAAACGAGTGGTATAGGACTACATTCTATTCGAGACTCAATCAAGCAGACATTGGAGTAAGGATAATAATTATGCAGAGAGTTCACGAAGATGACCTAAGTGGATTCTTGTTAGATAGAGAAACTAGAACAAAGTATAGACATATCTGCATACCAGCAACAAATGAAGATGGAAACATTAAACCAAAATCTTTAGAGAAGTTTTATAACCAAGAAACAGGATTATTCTGGGAAGATAGGTTTAGCAGGAAGATATTAGATGATTACAAGAGTGCATTAGGTACTTATGGCTATGCAGGACAGCTACAGCAAACACCAACACCCCTAGATAGTGGTATGATACATAAGGATTGGTTTAAGATTGATAGGTATAGAGTTGATGAAGCGATAGTTAATTTCGTTATTGACCCTGCATATACAGCAAATGAGAAGAATGACCCCTCTGCATTACTAGCATATACATATAAAGATAACAAATGGCAGATAGTAGATTGTATTAATGTCTATAAAGAGTTCCCAGAACTAGTAAAATTCATTCCACAATGGGTTAAGAAGAACGGATATACCAATAGAAGCAGGATATATGTAGAACCTAAAGCATCAGGTAAGTCTATTGTGCAAACATTAGTAAGAGAAACAGGACTTAATGTTAAAGAAGATAAACCACCAACTAAAGATAAGGTAGCTAGAGTAAGTGATGTGAGTGCATCTTTAGAGAGTGGTAGAGTTAGTTTGCTAAATGGAGAGTGGAATCATAAGTTCCTAGAGCAATTAGTTAAGTTTCCAGCAGCAAAGCATGATGATATGGTAGATTGTTTAGTTATGGCTGTCAATAAGGAGATATGGAGTGGAGGAAGTAAGATATTATACTTTTCATAATATTTTTTCAGTTTGTCTAAAAACTGTGAAAGTATTTAGTAGTGTATTTGTTATTTTTGCATAGTTTTGAATAATTGTGAAAAAATTATCAGAAAATTATGAATAAGAAAGAAATACTATACTTGAACAATAATCATAAGGATGTTGTTGAAAGGTTAATGAAAGATGTTAAAGAACTAATGTACTATGCTACAGAAGAAGAAATTTCTGGCAAGTATAAAGACTTCTTAAATATACTTGACTCTGTTTATTTATATTCTAATAATTTTCATGAAACAACTTTAAAGTTAGAAGGTGATAATGGTGTAATGGCTGAATTTATCTTTTTAATTCCTAATATGATATTCTATACTGCTATTGGATTTCTTACAGCACTAAAGAATGAAGGAAATTCTAAACACATGAAGGATTACCTAGAGGATGTAGCATCTTTCTGTGAGAACGCTACAAGTGAATTAGCAGATGTACTTATAGATGAGACTGAGAAGAAGAAGTTGTTAAAAGATATAGTAGAAAGTGAAACAATTAAAAACTAATATATGGTAGAAATTAAGATTGAAAACAACTCATACGAGATTCCAACCGAGTGGAAAGACATTACATTAAGGTATTGGTGTGGATTATACACAATTATAAGTCAATATACTAAAAGGGATGATGAAGGTAATGTTATAGAAGCAGAACACTCAGAAGTTGAGTTACTAAAGATGAATAGAGATATTTTTATGTATCTAACTGGACTTACTCAGAATGAGATGAATAGACTAGATGTAGATAGCGTAAATGGTGCAGTATCTACATTCTCTAGTCTTTTAGAAGAATACAAACCAAAAGGCTTAGAGAAATTTGAATTTGAAGGTGAGGAGTATTTATTTCCAAAAGAATTTCTAAGAAGAAACACATTTGGAGATTATATTGAATCTACACACTTAGATAGCACTATAGAGATAATGAAACACGGAAGGTTTGATGTATTGCCTGAGCAAATGGCAATATTGTGTAGAAGGGCAGATGAGGAGTATGATGATGATGCAATACCAGCTAAGACTGAGCAGTTTAAAGAACTGACAATGGATTTCGTTTGGGAGTTCAGTTTTTTTTTGACAATGCAAAGCGTAAAATTAACTCGGACTTTCCAAATGTTTTTGGGGAAAACAGAAGAGGAAGTGGAGGAGGCAAAGGTAGAGTTTCTACAATTGGACTCTACAACAAGTTTATAAAGCCATACGGATGGCTTAACAGCCTTTATATGGTGGCAGAGAAGGGAATATTTAGAATAGAAGGTTATAATGATATTGATAGCGTGAAAGAAACAAATTTATATAAAGTATTAACTTACCTCAGCTATAATACTGCTAAAAACGATTATGAAATTGCTGTACAGGAAAAGATACATAATAAAAATAATATAACACCATAACTATGGCAATAACAAGACTAACAGATATAATAACTGTATTTGACAGCAAATGGACTTATGGGGATGTAAAGTTTGGATATGATGGCGAGGTTAATCAAGACCACGATACTCAGTACCCATTAATGCTAGTTACACCACCAGAGTCTATAATACCAGCAATATATAATGGTAGAGAAGAGTATTCATTTGAAATAAACTTCTATAATCTATATTCTCAAGCAGCACAATCAGTAGTAACACTACAAAAGAGATGGGATAACTTACAAGACTTATCTAACGAATGGTTGGATATGGTACTTAAAAACTATCAAGACGTAACTGTTGAGGCTTACCTTAATGATGAGAGTGTTGAGATTGAGAGAGTTAAGGACTCTAAGAATGATAAGTTAGTCCAAATAAAGCTAACCTTTACAATGAGTGCGTTTACTAAGTGTTTCAGACCTGTATCTAATTACCCATCAGACTTTGCAGACTTATCTGTATGGTTAAGAGCAGATAGTGGAGTAACATTTGATATACCAACAAAAAAAGTTAGTGCTTGGGCTGATAAGTCAGGACAAAGTAATAGTGTGGCTCAAGATATTGTAGCAAACCAACCATTAAGATATGGATATGGTGGTATTAACGATAAAGAATATATTGAATTTGATGGCACTAATGATAGTTTCGTTTCTAATGGAAATTCACCTATTGGAGAAGATTTTACTATATTTGAAGTTAGTAAAATAGATGGGGCTACTAATTGTATATTTGGATATGAAAGTGCTGGGGCATCTATATATTTGGGTCTAAATCTTAATCAGCTTTATGCTACTGTGGTAGATGGTTCGGAAGAGGCAGTAACAACAAAAACATTAGTAGATAATAGATTCACAAATCATATTGGCATCTTAAAGAAGCATAATAAAAGAATTGAGTTAAAGTATTATGATGCTACTAATTCAATTTTAACAGACAATACCAATTCAGGGTTTGACCATAATCAAACTTTTAATCAAAACACATTTAGCGTAGGCTCTTATGGTGGTGGTCAGCTTTTAGATGGTAATGTAAGCGAGGTAATAGTTTATAACAGAGCATTATCTGATTCTGAAATTGCTGATGTTAGGGGTTACTTAAATTTAAAATATAAAATATATTAAGATATGGCAGTTATAAATGGAGCAGTATCTTGGGGGATAGTTCCTGCTGAAGATAATAATAGCAACTTAGCAACTATGAGTTGGGATTATAGGGCTAATTACTTAAAAAGTGCTAATGACCAGTTAAGGTATCAGGTTCAATGGTTTTCTTCTAGTATTAATGAAGCTACTGACCCAAGTGCAGGTAATGCAGTAGTTAATGGTTCTGGAGTTACAACTGCAGGTGATGTTGTTAATGTAGTGTTTAAGATTGAATCATCTGTTGATGGTATTTATTGGAATACGATTGGAACTATTAAAAAGTCAAGAGATGTTGCTAACAAAAAATATGACACCAACACTACACCTACTGGTCATAGATTTACTATAGATGTTAGTCAATTAGTTTCTGACCAACTATCATATAGCTTATGTCCTATAAATAAAGGAACTTGGCAAAGTAATTATTACGGAGGAATGAATGGAGGTTTAACAATGCAAGATAATGTTATTGGAGGTAACTTACCTGCTGGAAGTCCTATAAGTGATTATAATGTTTCTGATAATGGAACATTTAGGAAGTTAAAAGTTTCAGCAACTTTTGATATAATAGATAGTAATGGAAATATAATTGATGCTACAAATAATCTTACTAATCCTGATATTATAACTGTAATAAATTCAGTAAATCAATATGAAAGAGATAGTGTTTATTATAATTCAAAAGAGAGCACAACTGGTAGTTATACAATGACTAATGAACCAACTGAAACTATAAGAAAAAGTTTTAAATTCCTTTCTAGGTGTCATAATACAAGTTCAACATCAATCATCCCATTTAAAAAACCTATAAGAGTAGATGAAGAAGCCGAATTTTTACAGTTTTTTATGTTTGAAGGGGATTCAGATAACATAGGAGGGTCTAATTATAACTCTGTAGGTTCTATTGGATTAAAGGTAGAAACATTTTTAGCAAATGGAACATCAGAAAATACTTTCTATGTAAGAGAATTTGAAGATAATGCTATATTAACTACTAGTACTCATTGGGCGGCAGTTCAAAGAGGTATTTTTATTCAAAATATTTCTCCATCTTTTATTAATAACGCTGCTGTAAAAAAAACAACACCTACTGCTGGTACTTTCCCATACTGGAACTCTTACTCAAGCTCTACAATAACAACATCTACATCTTACTATAGAGTTAGTGTGTCTAAGTTTGCATTACAAGATTTTGCAGAAAGAAGATGTAGTGAGTATAGGTATTACAGCATAGATAGAGAAAGCGAAAACATACCTTATGGATTTGTTAGATTTCATTGGTTAAACTCTATGGGTGGAACTGATAGTTATACTGCTAAAAGAGATGTAGTAGAAGGATTAACGATAAGTAGAGATGTAATAGAAAGAAAAAGTGGTGATAGAACTTGGTATCAAGCTAATTCAGGAGCACAAAGTGGTTCAGAAGTACCTGTACCTCCAGCAAACCTAAATTCATCATACATATCAGACACAATGAGAGGTGGAGATATATATAAAGGTGGTAGAGAGGTTTCAAATGTTAATGCAGATAGAGTGCAGAGTGTATATACAGAACCATTAAATAAATCTGTTGCTAAGTGGTTAGAAGAAATGCTATTATCACCTAATGTGTGGATAGAGAAAGATACAGACGCTACACAAAAGGGATATTCATCAAACCCATACCTAAGACCATCAACAAAAGGATATATACCAGTTATAATTACTAATAGTGATGCCGAAACTGTTAATCAGGAAAATGGATTAGTTAAATTTAATATTGAATATACTTTATCGCATAAAGTTCAAACTCAAAGAAACTAATAAATGTCAGTTAAAATTGAAATACTAGATTATGTACTTGGGGATGGTGTAAGTATTGTAGATGTAAATTCAGGTGCTCCACAAACAGGGTGGTCATTAATATCAAATAAATCAGCAAGTTTTACAGGAGATGGAACTAATAATGTAAAATATTATAATGATATAAGTCTTGATGTAATTTTAGGGAAAACATATAAAATAAGATTTCAAATATCAGACTATAGTGGTACAGGTAATATTGGATTTTCACAAGGAGATTCAGGGGGCACTTTATTAGGAATAACATCGGCAGCTAAAATATCATCACCTGGAACTATAACAGAAACATTTACAGCAATAGCAACAGGAAAGGTTAGGGTTTTTAGTAGAGGAACTGTTACTTCAGCCACTATGGTTAATATATCTGTATTAGATGCAAGTGGTATAGATTGGGATAATAGTATTGTAGGGGAGCTAGATATTACTGACCATTCAGATTTTCCTTTAGCCTTAACATTTCAAATATCAGACTTTAAAGATTTAACATCTACAAGTGGGGATTATAGTAAGTCATTTAAAATTCCAGCAACAAAAAATAATAATAATATATTAAAACACCTATATATCCCTAATTTAATTGTTGATAATAAAGTAACTGATAAAAAGCCTTGCCGAATACTGTTTAATAATCTTTACTCTTTAGTTGGATTATTGCAGGTAGATGGAGTAGGTGGGTATGGAGAAACACCATCTTATTATAATTGCGTATTTTTTGGAAGTAATTTAAGTTGGGCAGATAAGATTCAAGATGTTTATATGAATACTATAGATTGGGGTAATGAAGGGGAGGCACTTACATATAATAAAAATAGTATTACGGCTACTTGGCAACACGAAGACTGTGATAATTTATCTAATTCACCTATAGTTTACCCAATAACATCTTATGGAGATTATAATCCAGAAGGTATAGATAGAACAATACAGCTTTTAGATACTGCTTATAACAATAATGGTGGAAGTGTAGATAAAATAGGTTATTATGGGTTTTTTAATGATGGATATAGTTATGAAACTCCAGCACCTGTTGCAGATTGGCGACCTTCAGTATTTGTTAAGCCTACATTAGATAAAATATTTTCACAATTAGGTGGTGGTTTTGGAACTTTGGGATATACAATAAATTCAGCTTTCATGGAAACTGATATGTTTAAGAAGTTAGTATGGTTGTTACCAAACTTTAAATATAATAACCCTGATGATAGAATTATTAAATATAGCTATGGTAATAGATTTGAAAATGAGGGGTTAATAGATTCTATTTTAGTAGCCCCTACTAATACTACAGCATTTCCTGCTCCTTATCAAACAACAGATACAGTATTAGACTTAAATGATTCTTCTGATTTTGTTTTAAATTCTAATACAGATAATACAGGATGGGATGCAAATACAGGTATTTTTACAGCACAAGAGTTTGGTAATTATCAAACTAAATTAAATGATTTTGGTTTTTATTGGGAACAAACAGTTTATAATGGAGGCTCTTTAAATGTAGAATATGTAAGACTTAGAGTACAGGTTAAAACTGCAGGACAAACCTCTTGGAATACAGTTGATTTTTCTGAAAGTAATTCGTTTGACCTTACTGGTAGTGGTACTAGTTATGGTTCTCTAACATTCCCAAACATGACTTCAGAGAGATTTTTAAACAAGAATGACCAATTAAGAATAAATGTTGAAGTAAAAGCTCGAACAGTCGCTTATACTGGCAATCAATTAACGTTATATATCTTTGGCTCATCATCACCAACATCAGCAACATCATCTGATAATGCTAACGCTATGTACACTATTGAATTAGACCCATTTAATGTAGAGTATGGTCAAACTTACAATTTAAAAGATGTAATTAATTCTAATTACAAGCAGACAGATTTCATTAAAGGTATTGCTCACGCATTTAATCTTAAAATGACTACTAACGAAAGTACAAGAACAGTAAATATTGAGCCTTTTGACTCTTTTTACAAACCTTATGGTGAGGCAATAGATTGGACTTATAAGTTAAATAGAAGTAGCCAGACAAGTGATAAGTGGCTTGATTCTGATTTAAAAAGAACTTTAGTTTTTAAATACAAAAGTGATGGTAAAGATGCTAAGGTAGAGAGTAGAAGCCCTCTTTTTGATGACATAAAAGATGAATACCCTTATAGAGAGACACTACCTAATACATTTAAAAAAGGAGATAGTACATTTGAAAACCCTTTCTTTGCAGGAACTTTTAATGCTAAAGACCAAGATACAGTTCTGTATAATCCTTTAGATACTGCTTATTCTGCTTGTTTATGGACAGAAAATGTTAATCAAAATAGTTTAGGTAGACCCAATAAAGGTAATGATTTTTTACCAAGATTATTATATTGGAATAAATACTCCTCTACTGCAGGGCTTAATCAAACATCAAAATTTGCAATGGCACAAACTTGGACATCTGACACCGAATTTATAATCGCTTCTATCAATTACCCAGCACTTTCAAATATATATCCACAAGCAACAATGCTAAATAGAGATAGCACTACAAGTCCTAACTTAGCTTATGGTAATGCTTGGGTAAGAGATTATGATGACACTACAACTGAATATACTTCATATCAAACAGGAAAAGGTTTGTACGATACATATTATAGGAATATGATTGAGGGACTTAAAAGAAGTCCAAGATTAAGAACAGTATCTTTATCTTTAAATATAACTGACATTGTAAATTTAGACTTTACTAAATTAGTTTATATAGATGGAGTTTATTGGAGAATAAGTAAAATTATAGATTATAAGCCTAATAAAAATGAATCTACTAAAGTAGAATTGATAGAGTGGTTTCAAGTGGGTGTTTTTGCTGCAACTGCACCTTCGTTTGGTCAAGGTGGTGATTCAGGTTGGAGTGAAGATGGTAGTTCTACTGATGACAGCAATGATAATATGGGACTTTAAATAAATAATATGAATAATACAAGAGGACAACAAATAACACCAAGAGGAATTGCTCAAAGAAGTGGATTAGAGATTTTTAATACAGTTACAACTTATAATGGACAATATATTAACTGGGGAGATGCTTTTCCTTATGCAACTCAACTAGGTTTAGACCCAGATTATACTGTAAATAATGCAGCAGCAGACCCTCATGTTGATGCTCTTGTAAATCAACCACAGACTGTAGCTGGTCAATGGATGAGATACCATACAGCAGCAGGAAGTAATTATGCAACAGCATCAGCACCTACAAGTGGTAGTGGTTATTATAGCTTTAATGGTCGTTTTAACAGCCCTAATCAATCTTTTAGTGGTATATATCAAATGATGTCTTTGATTGAAGGGGTGGATTATGAAATAGAACTTACAACTCCTATAAATACAGGAATAGGAGCTCTTTATATTAACGTTTATACACCCTCTACAAATCAAGTTACATCTGAGCTTACTTACAAGTTATATTCTACATCAAATATAGGATATCCAATTATAAGGACAAGAATAGGTAATGTTAAATCACAATTTACAGCCATTGACTCAAAAGATATTATTGTTATTTATTTCACAACTCTTGAATCTTCTTCTGCTCAGAATGTTACTATAACTAATATATCTGTAAGAGAAAAGGAAGAGTATTTAGTTCCTATATACGCTGAAGATATGTATGGCAACTCACACAAAGTATTAAGAATAGCAGCAGACCAAACAATATCAAATGTTTAAATTAAAAAGAACAAATAAAACTCTTATTGAAGTTGGGTTTATGCTTAGAAAGGGATTGCAAGATGAACTTAAAGCACAGAAGCATAACGCTACAGGTAAATTAAGCAGAGGGCTTAAATATCACATTAAAAATAATGTTTTAAGCATAATGTCATCTGTTAGCTATTGGAAGGCAGTAAACAATCCATTGTTCGCTAAAATACCAAACCTTAATGCAATAAAAAGTTGGTTGAACGCAAAGAGAAGAAATGGTAGCTTAGTAGAGCCTACAGGGGGGAGTAATGCGAATAGTATATTAAGAAGAATGAAAGAAGATGGCTATGGAAGGAAAGTACCTTATAGATTTTATGAGGAAGGAAATAGACTGCCTAGAAGAACAGACTTTGCAGGATATACTGCAAATAAGTTTAAAGATAAAATAGTGCAAAAGTTAGCACCATCAATAGGTAAAGATGTAGCAGATATGATAGCGGAACAAATTAAAAAAAATAATCCAACAATAAATGTTCAAAAGGCATTTTAATTAATTATATATAATGGCAACGAATACAGAGAAAGTAGTAGTTCAGGTAATAGTAAAAGGTGGTGGGCAGTTAGATGCTTTAACAAAGAAAACAACTAAAGCTACTAAAAGTGCTGGTGGATTAACTAAGGGTATGGCTAAGATGGCTGCAGGGGTTTTTGCTGCTACTGTTGCGTTTAGAACAATAAGTAGCGTTATAGGTAATGCTGTTAAAACTTTTAAAGATTTTGAATTTCAAATGGCTAAAGTAAAAGCAATTACAGGTGCTAGCAATAAAGACTTTAAAATACTAACTAAAACTGCTCAAGATTTAGGTCGTTCTACTTTCTTTACAGCAACTGAGGTTGCAAAACTTCAAACTAACTATGGTAAATTAGGTTTTACTACAAAAGAGATATTAAAGGCACAAGAAGCAACTCTTCTGTTAGCAACAGCAACAGATACAGATTTAGCAAGAGCAGCGATAGTAGCAGGTGCAGCAGTTAGAGGTTTTGGTTTAGATGCAAATCAAACAGGTAGAGTAGCAGATGTTATGGCTAAAGCATTTACTTCATCTGCATTGGATATAGAGAAATTTCAAACATCTATGACTAAAGTAGCACCTATTGCTGCAGGTGCAAATATATCACTAGAAGCAACAACTGCAGTTATGGGTACACTTACTGATGCAGGTATTGAGGCTTCTATTGCAGGAACATCTTTAAGGAATATATTCTTGAAGATGCAAGACCCTGCATCTGACTTATCAAAACATTTAGGATTTACAGTAAAAAGTTCTGATGACCTAGAGAGAGCATTACAGCAATTAAATTCTGAAGGGTTGTCAAATGCAGAAATGATGAAACTTGTAGATTTAAGACAGGTAGCTGCGTTTCAAACAATGGTTAATGGTTCTGAAAGAATATCACATTTAACAGAACAATTTAATTTAGCTAATGGTTCAGCAAAAGAGATGGCTGAAATTGTTGGGGACACACTTGAGGGTTCTTTTAAAAGATTTCAGTCTGCTTCTGAAGGATTACAGATTGCAATAATGGGTGGAGAAAAAGGAGGATTTATTGCTCACTTCACAGGTCAATTAGCAAAATTGATGAATGTTATAACTGATTCTATATCTCCTCAGCAAACTCAACTTGAAGTATTACAAGAAACTACTCAGGCAATGGATGACCAATTTTCATTACTAACTCAGGGTAATTTAAGTCAAGAAGCTAGAGTTCAGGTTATTCAAGATTTGAATACTGAGTATAAAGATTACTTGCCAAATCTTATTTCTGAAAAAACAGATTTAGAAGGGATTAGAGATATGCAGATTGAGGTTAATAACAAAATGATGGAGAGAATCGTTATGATGCAGATGGAGGAGGATTTGGCTAAGTTGTCAGAAAAACAAGCAAAAGCAATTAAAGGTCAGGTTAATGCAAATGTAGATTTAGCTGAAGGAAAAAGAGATTTAATTAATTTAGATGCTAATTCATTAGACCAAGCTAAATTAAAGGAAGATATGGCAGAAGCATCTATAATTCTAAATAAAGATGTTATTGAAAATTTTGACCAAGATAAAAGGGATTTAATTGCAGGTTATGAAGAAACCGCTAAACAATTAGGATTAAGTTTCACAGCTATTATGGATGGTTTAGCTGCAGCCAGAAAGAAAAAAAAGGATGCAGATAAAGATTTAGGTACAGGTGGAGATAATAATATTATCAATGAAACTCAAGCAAGAAATCAAGCATTGTTAGATTTGCAATTAGAATATGCTACCTTACTACAAGACCAAGAAGGTATGTCGTTAGAGGAGAGGGAGATTAATATGATTAATTTAGAGAATAGATTTAATAAGGAAAAACTTCAAGTTCAATTAGATTACTTACAAGCAAGAATAGATAATACATTGACATCAGAAGAAGAAAAGGTAGCCTTTAGACAACAAATGTCTGCACTAGAACTTACTGAAGAACAGAGAATACAGAATGTAAAGCTCGGATATATACAACAAGAAAAAGATGCTAATATAGGTCTGCAAAACGCTAAGGCAGCTGCATTAAGAGGGTATTTAGATATTGCAGCAGGATTTGCTAAAGAAGACTCTGCTCTAGCAAAAGGAATATTTTTAATTCAACAGGTTCTTGCTGTTAAGGAAGTGATTATGAAGAATTTACAAGCAAATGCTGCTATTACAGCAGCAGCTACAGCAGCAGCTATTCCTTCTTTTGGTGCTTCTATTGCTACTGGAGCAACACTTATTGCAGCAAACAATACAATGTCCGCATTGTCTATAGCAGGTATCGTAGCACAAACAGTTTCAGGTTTAGATAAAAAAGCAAAGGGTGGTATGATTGAAGAGTTTGCTAATGGAGGTATGGTAAAAGGAAAATCACACGCACAAGGAGGTGAGAAGTTTGCAGTAGGTGGTAGAGTAGTTGAATTAGAGGGAGGTGAGGCTGTTATAAACAAAAGAAGTACAGCAATGTTTGGTAGCCAATTATCTGCAATGAACGCTGCAGGAGGAGGTGTTAAGTTTGCTGATGGAGGATTACTTAATCAACCTTCATTCTCACAGCAACAGTTTAATGCATTAGGACAAAATCAAATGATGGGTGCTATGGGAGGTTCTAGTAAAGTAGTAGTAGTAGAAGCAGATATTACAGACAGTCAAAATACTGTAAGTGTAATACAATCTCAGGCAACAATTTAATAACCAAAGAAATAAACAAATGTTTGTTGATAAGAAAACCAAGTTAGAAAGATTAGATGTATGTAAAAGTTGTAGTTTTTACCGAAACTTTTTATTGTTAAAGAAACCAAAAATAAGCAGAGGCTCAAGATGTGCTAAATGCAAGTGTTTCTTAGATGCAAAAGCATCATTAACAAAAGAGTTTTTTGGAAAATGTCCAGAAAATAAATGGTAAAACTTTACAAATGAATTTCAAAGAAATCGCTAATAATTACAGTAAGAGTAAAAGAAAGATGATGACTGATGCAGTTATTACAAACAAGAATCATCAAAGAAACTTTCCAACCTATCAAGCTACATCACTAAACTTAATGTTTGCTGAGTGGCATTTACTATTTCCAGCAAATAAACAAAGTATTAATTGCACATCTTGTAGAGGAGCAGTTTGTAAGTTCTGGGAAATGATGGTAGATGAATGGATTGAGATAGAGCAAACTCCTAAAAAAACTAATGTCAGAAAAAAAAGTAAGACAAAATAAAGTAGATGTAGTCTTTGACTTCATTGAAATTGCTGGTACAGAGTTAGAGAAGAAATTTGGTGATAATCCAACTTGCAAGGATATTATTAAACATCTTGCTGAGAAGGGTCTTATTGAACCTAAAAGAATTAGAAACTATATGATTATTGCTGACTTTGATAGAATGTTAGTAGGTAATGAAGGTAGCAGGACTAACACTTGGATGGATTTATCTATTAAGTATAATATAAGTGAGAGTATGGCTCAGAATATAGTATATAAGGAAAGAAAAAAGGCTACACCATCTAGTAATATCACATACTAAAAGTTTTGTAGGTAAATTGGGTAAGTTTAAAATGACTTACTAGTATTTTTGCTGCTATGAACGAAAAATGGTATAACATTCAAAATAAAGCAGGTGAGACTGCTGACATATATATCTTTGATGAAATAGGGACTTATGGTGTAACTGCACAAGACTTTATATCAGAAATTAAAGATTTAAAAGATATGCCAATCAATATACGCATCAATTCGCTTGGAGGAGATGTGTTTGATGGAATGGCTATGTACAATGTAATCAAAAGAAGAGAGTACAAGACTACAGTCTATATAGAGGGTATAGCAGCAAGTATCGCTACTATCATTGCTTTAGGTGCAGATGAGGTGATAATGGCTGAGAACTCTTTATTTATGATTCATAACGCTTGGGGAGGAACTTCAGGAGAAGCTAAAGATATGCGTAAGACTGCTCAAACTCTTGACAAGATTACAAGTGAACTAACAGACATTTATGTAAAGAAAACAGGATTATCGTATGATGCTCTTGCTGAGATGATGGATGAAGAAACTTGGTTAAATGCTGAAGAGGCTTTTAGACTAGGATTCATTGATACTATCTCTGACTCTATTAAAGTGGCTGCAAAGTATGATGTTTCTAAGTTTAAGAACATCACGCAGGAAGAAATTAAGAATAAATTAAGTATTAATATAAATAACAAAAAAATGACTAACGAGTTAAAAGATTGGTTCAATAGCAAGGTTGAGGAAATTGTTACTGCTGTAAAAGGTGAGGTAAAAGTTTCTGCAGATGTTGCTGAACAAACTGCGATAACTGTGAACTTAGGAGACAACGAAGAAATTACAAATAAGATTTCTGAATTTGAAGCTAAGAACATTGAATTATCAAACAAAATGTCTTTACTAGAAGAAGAATTGGTTTCTGCAAAAGGAAACAATGAAACTTTAACAGTAGAGGTTGAAGGTTTGAACGCAAAAATCAACAAGGCAGATGCTAAAGGTACAGAATTAGAGACTTCAAGCGACCCTGCAATAGTTGAAAATAAAGTAGTAGATGGCAATTCAGCATTTTATGATGCAATGGCTGCAAGAATTAGAAATAAATTTAACAATTAAAAAATAAAAAAAAATGGCAACAGGTAATGTAGCATTTGATAGTACAAATGCAGGATATAGTGGAGCAAACTTAAACGAAATATTTTACGAACCAGTATTTAGAAGTGATGATATAATGCGTAATTATAGAGTTATTCCTAACGTAAAACACGTTATGAATGTTTACACTTCAGCAAAATTAACAAAAATAGTAAAAGCACAAGTAGCTTGTTCTCCTTTGAGTCAAGACCCAGTAGCATACTTTCCAGTAGACCAAAAAGTAATTACTGCAGGTAGATGTAGAGTTGCTTTGGAGCAATGTAGTGAGGAGTTTTACGGAACTTTCATTGAAGAGTCTTACAGAAATGGAGTAGATGTAAATAACCTTTTAGGAACTGATTTAGCGGATGCAATCGTAAACAGAGCAGTAGCAGGTATCGCTTCAGATGTAGTAAGATTAGCTTGGGGTGGTGATGTGGCAGGAGCAGTAGCAGGATATGCAGTATTTGATGGTTGGATGGAATTAATGAAAGCAGAAGTTGTATTAGCTAAAACTGTACTCGCTCCAGCAGCACCAACAGCAGGTGAAGCAATAGGACTATTAAGAGATTTATATGATGGAGCAGCAGCAGCATTACAGCAAGTTGCACCTTCAGATAAAAAATTCTTTGTAACTCCTTCAATTTTCAATGCTTATATTGCAAACTTAGAAGGCTCTTCTGCAGATTTAGCAGTAGTAAATTTAGTAGATGGTATGCGTAGAGTAATGTTTAGAGGTGTTGAGGTTGTAGCAATGTATGAGTGGGACACTATCTTAGCTGATACTAATCCAGACTTATTTGTAAATGCAGCAACTAACTATACTCAAGGTGCTTGTTACTGTGCAGTAGAGAACTTAATTATTGGTTCTGATGTAACTGACCCAGAAGGTTCTTTCAAAGTATTTTATGATGATTTAGAAGAGAAAATGTTCTTCAGAGGTTACTTCAAGTTAGGTGTACAGTACTTGTACTCTTCTCTTGTTAAGTGGGGAATCTTAATATAACAATAATGTAATAATAGAGGAGAGGGTGTAAAAATCTTCTCCTCTTAATTACTTTTTAATTAATTATAAAATAAAAATAAAATGGCAATAGATACAGGACTAGCAATTACTTGTGCAGATTTACAAGCAACTGGTGGTATAAAAAGAATTTTAATAAGAGCGTGGACTGATACTGATGTTGTAGCTTATGGTGCGACTCCAGGTACGCATACAATCACTAGTATTTTATCAGCTTCAACTCCAACAGATGCTACTTGGGGTGTGTATGAGTTTAAAAATGAAACTCCAGCATTAACTATTAGTGCTACTAAAGAGATGGGTTCTACTGCATTTGAATGTGGTTTATCTTTCTTCTTACCAAAATTAGAGTACCTTAAATTTAACTTAATAGAAAGTATTACTAACTCTTGCTTGATGGTTATAGCAGTAGATACTAATGACAATGCTTTTGTTTTAGGTGTTTCTGAGAAGTATGAAAATGAATCAAACCCATCAAGGAATCAAACTTTCGCACAATTATCTACTGTTGAAGGTGGTACAGGTGCTGCTTATGCTGATGAAAGTGGGATTACTATTAGTTTAATGGCAAGACAATTTGAAATGCCTAGACAGTATGTAGTACCATCTCCATCTGCAACTACAGGTATAGTAGTTGCTGCTGATGGTTTGACTGCAACAACAGATTAATAATTAAAGATATATTTTTAGGTTGAACTTGTTTCGTAAAAAGTTTATAACATTTTCCTATTAATATCTTTCTAGTAATATGTGTGATTGTGGAAAAAATGTTGTAGATTTATCACACTTAAAGATATATACAATTATGGCAAAATATAAAGCAAAGAAGAATGTTGTTCTTATAAGAAATGGTAAAACTTTCGTATTAAGAAAGTCATCACAAGAAGAATTATCATATCTATATGAAGATTTAGGATTGAAAAAATTAGTAGAAAAATTATCAACTATAAAAACTGAAGATGAGCCAAAAAAAGAAAGTAAGAGGAGCAGTAAAAACAAATCTTCAGACTCAAAAGAGTAATACTTTTGAATTTGGTGTTTTTAATTTATCAGTACCAGAAAGTATAGAAGAAATACAAGACTTATCTAAGATAAGAACTAAGTTCGTTCCATTCGGTAATGACAACTTGTTTCCTCAATATTTAGCTAGATTAAAGAGGCAATCATCTACTCATAGGAGTGTATTAGCACAAAAGACAATATTCACGAGTGGTGCTAAGTTTGTAAGTAATAATGATGATGTATTAGATTACATTAAAGATGTTAATGCTAATGGTGAATCATTAAGAATGATTTTTAAGAAGTTAGCAGATGATTACTATACATTTGGAAATGCTTACTTAGAGGGAGTTTTATATGATGGTGGACTGAATCTATATCATATAGATGCAACTACTGTTAGAATGTCTAAAAACAAGAAAGAAGTATATGTACACCCTGATTGGGCTAAGTACAATACTATGAAGGATAAGTTAAGTATTTTACCACTTTATCCTGAAGTAAGAAGTAACAGGTTTGTATTTGAGTTTAACGATTACGAGCCTACATTCCAATTCTATGGTTTACCAGATTATGTTGCTGCATTAGAGCATATTGCTGTTGATTATGAGATTGGTAAATGGAATCACACAAAATTTAAAAATGGCTTCCAACCATCTGCTATCGTTGAGATTAGTGGAGATATGGGTGAAGAAGAAGCTAAGAAATTAGTAAATGAAGCACAGAAGAAGTTTGTTGGGGCTGGGAATAATGGAAAGATATTGTTTTTAGTTAAAAATGGAGACACTTCTCCTGCTAATGTTTCTATTATAAAAGATGACCAAGAAGGTAGTTGGATAGATTTACAGAGAATAACTGACCAAAACATTGTAACTGCTCATAGATGGCAACCATCATTAAGTGGATTAGTTTCAAGTGGTAAGATGAATAATACAGGAAGTGAGATTAGAATTGCTTATGACTTAGCAATGACTACTGTAATTAAAGATACTTCAGACTTACTTTTAGATGGTATTAAAACTATATTATTTAAAGAGTTAGGTTTTTTACCTGAAGATTTAGTAATTCACTATGAGCCACCAATTAGTTTTGCTACTCAGATTGACCCTTCTAAAGTGCTTACAATTAATGAGCAAAGAAGAATGTTAGATGAGGATTTACCAATGCTTGAGGAGGGTGATATGTTCTTAACTGATAGAGAGCAAATCATTGTAACTAGAGATGATGATGCAGATGGGATAGGAGATGATGATGCTGGAGATTTAACTGTAACTCAAAAAACTGAAGACTAAACACTATGGCAAACACAAATCAATACAAGACACTAGCAACAGCAGCAGAGGTTATAAGCAATAGTTTTACTAATGCTAATACTGACCCTGCTTTAATATCTACTAATACAATATTGCTTTCTGAATTAGCACATTTAAAGACTGCTATTGGAAAGAAGTTTTATGAAGAATTAAAGGCACAGAATAATGTTGGTGATTTTCCTACAGTTGGTGGTCTTACACAGGCTAATCAAACTTTAATGGATGATTTCTTAATTAGAACTTTATGTTGGTTTGCTAGATTTGAAGTTATTAATGAAGTCCAGAGTAATAGTAGTAGTATGGGTATTGTTCATAATATTGATGAGTTCTCTACTGTTATTGACCCTTCTGAATTAAATGCTTATAAGCAAGATACATATAGAAAGGCTGAGATATACCTACAAGATATGTTAAGTTTTTTAAATGATAAAGATAATAGTGCTGATTATCCTACATATACTGCTCATGCACCTTGTAATGTAACTACATATAAGAATCATGGAATCATAATGTATGACAGTATATACTCAAGACCTAGAAGAAATTATGACAGCTGGAGAAATTATTGTCCTGAATGTTAAAAAATATATAAATTAATGGCTGCAAACGAACATAAGAATTTAAGTGATATAAACAGGCATAATCCTAAAGGGTTTGAAAATGCTACTAATGAAACTGTATTAAGTAAGAGTATAGGAACTGCTCCAACTAATACTGATGGTAATTTAGTGTGGCAAAATAAATCTCTTATGGGTGTTACTGATTACAAGATGCAGGGATATGTAGTAGGTGCTTTAAACTATCAATACGGAGAGGATATAGCAGATACTAAATCACCATTTGAAATGGCTGTTGATTATGGTAGTAGTGTTGTTTCTTCTGGAAGTTTAACTGCTGCAGAATTTTTTAGAATTGGACAGGGTTGTGTAGTTCCTGAGAATGGAAATACATCTTCTATTAGTGGATGGCTTACTAGTAATGGAACTAATGTAGTTACTATAGCTGTATGTAAGATAACACCAGTAGAAGGAATTGCAACTGGCGTTACTCCTATTGTAATTGATGAAATTGCAGTAACAGGTCTTGGAAATAATGCTATGTTAGTTAGAATAAATGAATCTACAATAACTACTGCTTCTATATCTGCTGGGGATATTATATTTCCAATGGTAAAAGAAGCTACTGCAGGTTCTTCAATTTATATAAATCTGACTGTTCAAACAACTGCTTTTTAATGACTACTAAAGAAGAGATAATGTCAATGAAGAAAGATATAAATTCCATTAACAGTAAGATGACTAGTATAGATTCAAAACTAGATATGCTAACTGATAAACTGTTAAATCCAGATACAGGGGTTACAGCTAGAGTTAATAGAAACACAGCAATGAGGAAGGTTTTGGTTAAGGCTATGTGGGTAATATATGGTGTAGCAGTAGCAGCAATTATAAAAATATTTAAAATATAACAATTAAAAAATAAAAAAATGAGTACATTTGATACAGATAATACATTACTACTTGAGATGCTTGGAAAAGGAGGAGGGCATGAAGTTTTCACAACTGCTGCACAGACAGGAAAAGACTTTTACTGTGTATTCTTTCCAGTAGAATCAGTTATAACTTCTATTGTTTCTGCAAACTTTACAGGTGAAACTGCACTAGCAGGACAGACTATGGCTGCAGGAACAACATTGTTTATGAGAGTAACAGCTATAACTCTTACTTCAGGTATAGGATTTGGTTACAGAGAATCTGATGGTGATGCTACTAAATAATGAAATTATCACTAGGAATATCATTACCTTCTAGTAATAAAGGAGGTGTAACACCTACTCAGAAAATTGTAAATACTTTTAAGGCTAGGGTTATTGCAGATGGTGGAGTGTTTGAGGCTAAGGCTTGTTTAGATGCTCAATTAGTAATTTTAAATAATATAGGATGAGTTTATTAGATGATGTTAGTATAGTAGTAACTCCTAACGGATATAAGGCAGGAGAATTGTATGCAGTTATTCCTGTACCTACTGAGGGTGCTGAAGAAATTACTAATGGAGATTTCGCTACTGATAGTGATTGGAGTAAAGCCACAGGAGTTACAATTAGTGGTGGTAATGCTATATTTAATAATTCAACAGCAAATAATAATGGAATATTTCAAGCAGCAGTTTTTACAGCAAATACGCAATATAAAATAACAGCAGAGGTTAGTAATTATTCTTCAGGTAATGTAACTGCTTGGTCAGGAGGTAGTCAAAATATAAATAGTAATGAGAGTTTTACAGGAAATGGAACAAAAACTTGGATTATAAGTACAGGTGCATCAAATGGTTATTTCCTTTTGTCATCAGCAACTACTAATGGTAATTTTAATATTGACAACGTATCAGTAAAAGAATACACAGCAGCTGATATGGATGTTACTAGAGCAACTGCTGCTACAAGAGTAGATGAGAATGGTTTAGTAAATTATGCTGAGGTTTTAGGAAGTGAGTTAGCAATTTGTGGAGATTTTGAATGTGCTTCTCCCTTAACAGGTTGGACTGTAAATTCAGATGGTGCTATAAGTATTGATAGTGGTAAATTAAAAGTTTTAAATGTTACTAATAGAGGTAGGTCGTATAGAACTTATACAGGATTAACAATAGGTAAAACTTATGAAGCATTTGTAGGTAATATATCAGGAGATGTAGGTGGATATTGCCATATTACATCAGGAACAGCAAATAATAATATAACTTTAAACGCAACTTTTTTCTTTGTCGCAGGAGCAACAACAGCAGATTTTCAATGTGGAGTAAATTCAACAGTTGTTGATAGATTCACTTTTTTTGATAATATATCTTTAAAGCAAAATGATAGAGATAACGTACCTCGTATAGACTACACAGGAGGAGGTTGTCCACATATATTAGCAGAGCCACAGAGGACTAATTTGGTTACTTATAGTGTTGATATAGATAGTTATTTCACAAGTCAAGTAGATGTTACTTTTACAAATGATTATGAAACTTCGCCAACAGGAGATAATAATTCAACTAGAGTTCAGTGGGCAGATAGCACTTCTTTTGCTTATAGAGCAGTAAGTATATCAACAGATACTTCAGCAAGTATTTTTGTCAAAGGAACAAGTGGAGAAACTGTGATGTTTGGATTTGGGGCAAATGTAACTACAGGAACTGTTTATACTTTTGATGGTAGTTGGCAAAGAATAACATTTACAGGTAGTACAGGAACTACAATATTTTTATCAAGTTATGGGGGTTCAACTGCAACAGATTTTCAAGCATTTGGATTACAATTAGAAGTTGGCTCATATTCTACAAGTTACATTCCAACATCAGGAAGTACAGTAACAAGAAACCAAGACATCTT
>TARA_B110000967_G_scaffold140152_1_pt1 | contig 22045 bp, 27 predicted proteins | sample TARA_B110000967 | Tara Oceans TARA_B110000967 (sample SAMEA4397903) | marine metagenome | biome: Polar Biome; feature: [DCM] deep chlorophyll maximum layer (ENVO:01000326); material: water (ENVO:00002006), including particulate matter (ENVO:01000060) such as... | depth 35 m
ACATCGGTAAGAGACATAGCCAAAGCCTTGGATATGGAGCCTGCAAGCCTATATTCTCATTTCAAAAACAAAGAAGATATTCTCAAAATCACATGCTTTGATATGGCAGATAAATTTGAGATTGCGGTACAAGAGGTCAATGACATCTACTTTAATGCCGAAGAAAAACTACGAATGGCTATCAGGCTACACGTAGAGATACTTACCCAAAATCTAGACTCCGCTATAATTTTTATAAGAGACTGGAGAAATTTGACTGGTACATCTTTGGAAAAATTCATTGCTAATAGAAATAGCTACGAAGTAGGTTTTAGAGAAATAGTACAAACGGGTATAGACGAGGGAGTCTTTAACGAGACAGACAAAAAATTTGCTGCTCTTACTATACTCTCCAGCGTTAACTGGATAGTGGAGTGGTATAAGCCAGACGGCAACCTTAATGCCGAACAAATAGCAGAAAAGCTGAGTGATTTTATACTCTCAGGACTTAAAAACAATAATTGATAATTAGACATTAACAACAAAGAAAATTATGTACGGAAACGCTTATATAGACCCAAACGAGAAATTCGAACAACAGGAAGAGACTCCAGAACTATTAGCTGCCTTTCAAGCTAGAATAGATAAGGGAGATAAAATAGAGCCTCAAGACTGGATGCCAGCGATGTATCGTAAGCAACTCATCAGAATGATAGAGCAACACGCTCACTCCGAGATCATAGGTTCACTTCCTGAGGGAACTTGGATTACTCGTGCACCTGGCTTCAGACGTAAACTAGCTCTCATGGCTAAAGTACAAGATGAGGTAGGCCACGCACAGTTACTCTACTCTGCAGCTGAGACATTAGGCAAAAGTCGTGAGGACATGATGAATGACCTAATCACTGGTAAGTCTAAGTATTCTAATATATTTAACTACCCAGCACTCACGTGGGCAGACAGTGCTGTAATAGCTTGGCTAGTAGATGCCGGTGCTATCGTAAACCAACTAGCAAACAGTAAAGGATCCTACGGACCATACTGTAGAGCTCTAGAGCGTATCTGCTACGAGGAGTCTTTTCACCTAAAGTATGGACATGACAATGTAGTGCACCTTGCAACTGGTACTAAGAAACAACGCGAAATGGTACAAGCTGCAATGACTAGATGGTGGCCACCACTAATGCACTTCTTCGGACCAAGTGATAAAGCATCTGTACACTCAGAGACGCTAATGGGTTGGAAAGTAAAAATGGCAACTAATGATGCTATGCGTCAGCAGTTTATGGACATGTACATACCAAAAATATGGGACCTAGGTCTTACACTACCAGATCCACTACTTCAGAAAAACAAAGAAACAGGTCAATGGGATTATACAGAACCAGACTGGGAAGAGTTTAAAAGAGTTATCAATGGTGACGGACCTTGTAATGCGGAGCGATTAGCTGTACGTCGTATGGCTGAAGAAAACGGAAGATGGGTAGCACGTGCTATTAATAACGAGGAAGCTGTACACGTCAGACCTTTTGCCTAAAGATTAAAGATCACCTTGTAGCTCTCTATCTACAAGGTGATTATATAACTTATCATTTTGCTTTTGTGATACAATACACCGTACTTTGGAATACGCCAAAAGCAAAAACTAAACCAATGAAGTACTATATCAGCTACATACTATTATATCTTAGTTCTCTAAGTTTTGCCCAAACCATCCCAAACGGTGATTTTGAACAATGGGAAGTGCGTGATCATTTTAAACTATCTGAGTGGTACTCTCCTACTAGAAATGTAGAGCGTACAACAGACGCGAAGGAGGGCAACTATGCTATAAAACTCATTAATACTTATAGTGCAACATCTAATGGAGCTATGGGTTATGCTAGAAATCTAGACTATAACAATAAACAAGACATAAATGGAACGGCAATTTCTGGAGATGCATTAAGCATATCGTTTTGGTGTAAATATGATCTAGCAGCAGGTGATACCGCCCGGTTTTATGTGGTACTCAGAGAAGGGGGGGCATATAAAGGAAAAGTAGATTTTCGATTCACAGGGAACAGTGCCAATAAATACGTGAAATTCTCTATACCTATAGACTGGAATTCATCAGGGAATAGAAGGACGGATAGTGCCTGGATTTATCTGTACTCGTGCAGAGATAATGTGGTAGACGGAGACGGCTACGTGACCTTTGACGACATTGCTTTTGAGAACATTGGTCGGCGAGTAGGAGGATTTGACAATAGTGGATTTGAAGAATGGTATAATATAGGAGTAGATTTCCCGTCAGATTGGAGACCTTTAGATCTACTGATCTACGATACTTACAGCAGTTTTTTAAGTTCTAAATCGTGCACCAAGTCTTCCAAAGAAAATGCTCACACAGGCAATCATTCCCTTGTCATCCAGAATTATGTGAATGGCACTAATGTACAACGTGGCTATGCTTTTTTAGGAGACGAAAACGATGACTACTATACACCTCATACCCCATTTTTGGATACATTTAAATACCTACAGGGGTATTATAAGTTCTTACCAGATGGACCTGATACCGCTCGCATTACTGTAAGAACCTTTGCCAATGGCCAAGGTAGAAGGTCGTACAATGACTTTAATATACAAGAAGAATCTATAGAATGGACGTTTTTTAGCATTCCTCTAACTTACAACGATAGCTATGCTCCTGACAGTGCATCACTTATGTTTTACTCTGCTGTGGATGATGACGGCATATATGGCTTAGAAACTAGACTATTCCTAGATAACCTAGAATTAGTACTAGAACCTACTCCGCTAAAGCTAGCTGTACAAGAGATAACTTCTGCTGTATATTACTACCCTAACCCTACCTCTAGATTGGTTTTTATAGACGCACCAAAAAAATACATTTTAGCTCAGATAACTAATATTTTAGGCCAATCTGATGAAATAGAAATATTCAATAATACTATTGACCTTCGTCAGGAACCAAGTGGTCTATACTTCATAAGCCTGCGTGACGTAAATAATCAAATAAGTGTGATCAGAGTGCTAAAAAACTAAGCCTATGAAAACATTACTCACATATCTGTCCACTACTGTACTACTAAGCAGTTTCGCTCAGAATGTGCCAAACGGTGGCTTCGAGATATGGGAGACAGAAGATTCTTATGCAGTAGACAGTTGGGTGAGTTATGGTAAACCCGGACGTACTGCGGATGCTAAAAGCGGCATGTATGCTCTTACTTTAGAAAATTTTAAAGATGATTATATACCAAGCCCAATATACATAACTGAACTCGTTAAAGAAACTGTAAATGCAGGTTCTCTAAATCCTGGACTAACTACTATTAACACTTCCCTTTTACCTAAGGGGATATATTTTAAAACTACAAACAACGCTAACGAACAATGGCAACAGAAGATAATAAAACAATAACATCCTTAGACCCAAGAATATCAAGGTCTAACTTAACAGGTGGAAACCACAGTGATGTAGATGGCCTCATCCATTTTCAGACGTATGAAGTCTTTCACCAAAGTAAAAGAGGAGCACAACACAAGCACGTAGGCATAGTCCATGCGCCTAACCCCGATATGGCTTTGCTATACGCCAAGGAACAATATGCACGAAGAGAAGTAACTGCTAACATCTGGGTAGCCCCTAGTAGCTGCATAAGTGCCACGGAGTATGAAGATGATGACATATTCACTACTGCACCAGAGAAGCTATATAGAAACCCAGCATCATATAAAGTCATGGACCGTATCCAAGCATTCAAAGAAAGAGGAATGAAGGCATCGGATGAAGTTTAGATACATAAAATAATAGCTCAATTATAAACTCAAAATTTTCCAATTTAACACATCAGTTTAAACAACATGGACAGCATATCAGCATTAAAAGAATTACTATACAAAATAGCAGACGACCAGCTAATAATAGGTCACAGAAATAGTGAATGGAACGGCTTAGGTCCTATGCTAGAAGAGGATATAGCATTCTCTAGCATGGCTCAGGACAAAATGGGACAAAGTGAACATATATATAATCTATTACACCAACTAGGCGAGGCAGACGCAGATACTGTAGCATTTACTCGAAATGCTCCTCAGTTTCACTGCTCACAATTCGTAGAATTACCTATAGGAGGATACGACTTCAGTATTATGCGTCATTTCCTATTTGACTCAGCAGAGTACATCCGTTTTGAAGGACTAAAAACTTCTGCTTATCAACCTTTAGCCCAGGTAGCTAAGAAATTTTTTGGTGAGATAAAATACCATACTATGCACGCTAACACTTGGCTACATCAGCTAGGACACGGCAATGAGGAAAGTAATGGCAAAATGCAAGAAAGTCTAAACTACGCTTGGAACTATGCACTGGGTATGTTCGAGCCAGGACCGGCAGAGGACGTACTTATCAAAGAAAATATCTTTATAGGTGAGGTAGCTCTACAAGAGAAATGGATGGCTATGGTGACTCCACTCTTAGAAAAAAGCAACCTAGTAGTGCCAAGTACCGCTAGCTGGGCACCGGTATATGGTGGCAGAATAGGTGAACATACTAAGCACCTGCAGCCACTACTTAAAGAAATGACTGAGGTGTACACTATAGACCCGAGTGCTGACTGGTAAGACCATCAAGTTTAAAACTTAGAATAAAATCGGTGCAAATATTATCTGACTCACAACATACGCAATTATGAATAAAACTAAAATCACCTTATTTATATTTTCTTTCATTTTAATGGGGACTTATGCTTGTAAAGATGACAGTGAAATAATTGGGAAGCCATTGGGAAACACATATCAGGCCATTAAAACTAAATTTGGCACTAAGATAGATTTAGAAAACCTTGCAAACTACGCTACACAAAACATCCCAAGCTACATCACCAAAGACAATACAGCAAACAATGATATCACAGATAAAGGAGCGACCCTAGGTAGAGTTTTATTCTATGACAAAATGCTATCTGTAGACAACACTATTGCTTGTGCCAGTTGTCACAAGCAAGATCTCGCTTTTGGTGATTCTCCAGCAGCTAGTAAGGGAATAAACGGGACCACTAGTAGACACTCAATGAGATTAATTAATACTCGGTTTGCAGAAGAAGAGAAGTTCTTTTGGGACAAGCGAGCCGCCAATCTAGAACTGCAATCTTCTCAACCTATACAGGACCACATAGAGATGGGCTACAGCGGTGAGAATGGTGATCCTAGTTTGACTGACCTTATTGCTAAACTAAGTACTGAGGACTACTACCGTGAGTTTTTTGAATACGTCTATGGCGATGAATCTATCACTGAAGAACGCATACAAAATGCTCTGGCACAGTTCATAAGAAGTATTCAATCTTTTGACTCTAAGTTTGATAAAGGAAGAGCCACAGCTCCAAGTGATAGAGCTAATTTCGATAATTTTACTGACGACGAAAATGCTGGAAAATTATTGTTTTTAGCTCCCACTAAGTTTAGCTCAGATGGAGTTAGAACTGCTGGGGGGGCAAACTGCGGAAGCTGCCACAGGGCACCAGAATTTGACATAGATCCAATATCTAGAAATAATGGTACTACTGGGGTTATAGGTGGCGGAACAGACCTCACAGTAATAAGATCTCCCAGTCTTCGAGATATCGTAAACCAAGCAGGAAATGTGAATGGACTCCTGATGCATAACGGTCGTTTTGGAGCACTTCAAGGTGTAATAGCCCACTATAATAATATTCCATCAAATAATGACAATCTGGATAATAGGCTTAGACCAGGAGATAATCTTCAGAATCTAAATCTATCAGCAACAGAAAAATCTCAAATTGTCGAGTTCTTAAAGACACTCACAGGTAGAGATGTATATACCAACCAAAAATGGTCTAATCCATTTGAATAATAAAATGATAACAGCAGAATACATACGCGAAGAACTAAAAGCAGTTAAAGATCCTGAAATACCAACTATATCGATAGTAGACTTAGGTATAGTAACTGGCATAGACGTGCTACAAGGTAACGATATCCACGTCACTCTTACTCCCACCTTTGCAGGCTGTCCTGCACTGCGTATGATGGAGGATATGGTGAAAGAGCATCTCGGTTCTTATCCAGCGTTAGGGGCAATTACAGTCGCCACTAGTTTTGAAACTACATGGACCACAGATCTTATATCGGAAGAAGGGCACGCTGCTATAAAAAAGCACGGCCTGGCCCCTCCTATGCGAAACTGTGCTAACATCACAATGGAAATATTGGAAGCTACCAAATGTCCCTATTGTGATAGTGAAGACACCATAATGAAAAGCCCCTTTGGGCCTACACTCTGCCGTAGCTTGCACTATTGCAATAATTGTAAGCAGGCGTTCGAGGGTTTTAAACCTGTGTAAAAGATTAGGTTATTTTACACACCTTTGCATCGGTAATTTAACTGATGAATATTAATCAAATACTTTCTGCATTTTTAGTCCTTTTTGCAGTCATAGACGTGTTAGGTGCTATACCCCTGATCATTGCTATTAAGGAAAAAACAAAGATTCGTCCGGGACTAGCTACTATAGTCACAGCAGTTATTTTGATTTCATTCCTCTTCCTTGGTGAGTCTATGCTACAATTTGTCGGTGTAGATATTGGCTCATTTGCAGTGGCAGGAAGCATACTAATGGCTATTATAGCTTTTGAGATGTTACTAGGCGTTCAGATTTTTAAAGATGATGATGCAGACACAGCCACGGCTTCAGTGGTGCCTTTAGCATTTCCGCTACTCGCAGGAGCAGGCACACTTACTACCATTCTCTCTATTCGTGCAGAGTACGAAACCATTAATATCATAATTGCTATAGTCTTAAATATGATAGTGATATTCATAGTGCTTAGAAGTGTAGATAGAATCAAAAAAATATTAGGCCCAGCGGGAGCTAAAATCCTGAATAAAGTTTTTGGAATCATAATTCTAGCCATAGCTGTAAAGCTGTTTAGTGCTAATATCAAAGTACTCTTGATGGGGTAATGCAAGTCGAAATGAATACTATTCATTTAAAAAAGAGGCCATTCTTTATTCTCTTTTTGCTATGTACTTTAATGTCTAACGGTCAGCACGAACTGCTAGACTCCATCAAAACTGCATTAAAAACTCCTAATCCTACATTCATATTCGGATTCCATAATCGGAATACCTTTATCCAGTCTAACAGGACAAAACTTTATGGGATAGTAGCTGGTCTAGATTTTAATAAAAAACTGAAGCTTACTATAGGAGTTTACAGTTTTGGTAAAGCAAACGAAACTCTACTTATAAACAATGGGAACTTTACTCAAGACTCCATATATCGGTTTATTAATACTTCTAATGTGAGCCTAGGCATAGAGTATGACTACTATCATCACAATCGGTTGAGCCTGAGTGTACCGCTACAAATAGGTATAGGGAATGTAGCATACAGGTATACTGACAGTGATAAAAACACTAAAATACGTATTGACAATTACCGGATAATCCCAATAGAGATAGGCACTAACGCATACTATGAGTTGCTTCCATGGGTAGGTATCAAAGCAGGTATAGGTTATCGATTAGCCGTGGGACCAAAGGAATCTAGAAGACTGGCTTCACCGTATTACAACCTCGGTTTGTCCATACTCTTAGGTGAAATGTACAGAGATTTAAAATCTAAAAAAAACACTAATTAGCATTTTCCTTATCCTCTGGAGTCGGAGATACTATCTCCTTGGTTGGCTCTACTATTCCTTGCTCTTCTAGCAGATATTGTACAGTATTGGCTATATCCTTTGCTCCTATTTTCTTGAATCTGATGTTTTTATCCTTGTCTAGTATGTATACCTGCGGTGTACTACGGATATTATACATATCTCTAAACTTCTCTTCACCAAAGGCATTGGCTACATTGATAAAATTAAACTTATCTTTTGCAAGTCTTTTTTTCCATCCTTCCCAGTCCCCCTGAGTGTAAATAGCATATATCTCAAAGTGCTCATTAGTCATGCTATCATACATACGGCTGATAATCGGCATTTCTACCTTACAGTGACCGCAGTTGATATCCCAAAACACTAACACTGTAACTGGCTTATCTATCTCAGACATCCGAATACGCTCCTTAAAGTTAGAGTCTGGCATATTCATATCTGGAGCTACCTTGTCACATAAAGTAGGTTCCATTTTAGCACTTTCGGTGCACATCTTAGCTACGTAAGCAGAGTCTGACCAAAATGCCTTACCTGCACAGTAGTAATTTTTAGCCATGTGCCACACGGCCTTATCAAAACACATGTACTTAGCCTCCTCAAAATATCCCAATAAATAGTGAACAGTATATTTATATTGCTCATCACTACCCGCAGCTTCTATTTTATTAATCAGATTATCTCCCATCATAATAGCCGTATCTGGCAGTGGCGGCATATAGGACTTAAAGTAATCTGTAAGCTTCCCGTGAAATACTGGAGACCTTACAAGGCCATCTTCACCCAAATCTACATTGTCCCAATAGTGCTCTCTCATCCATAGGTATTGAAACTTTTGCTGCTCTTCGTTATTCATACCTTCTGGAGCATCTATAGGTCGCATTTCCCTCATAGCTGTGTACAGCTTACCTATGAACATCTCGGTATTCCCTTTTGCTATCTCATTTCTCTTCACTGCTACACTTTTGCCTATCTCTCTTAGTTCCTTTTTTAGAGCCTCTTTCTTTTCTACGTCTTCTTCCGCTTCTATATTTTTGCTAAGTGCTGAGGCTATAAGACTCTTCGTCACTGCAAAACGATTAAAATCAAAGAACAATTCGTTTTCCTTGGACCCGCTCACCTTAGTCATCTCCGGTTTCAGGGTAGTATCTGTGATGAAGCTGTACTTCATTTGATTCTCTTCACTAGACACCAAAATTTCAAAATAATTTTTCTTAGGCAGTACCACTAGGTATACGCCAGACTCCAGTTTAGTATCTCCTCTAAAATGAAAGACTCCATTCTTACACCCTGAGGTATCCCTTAGGTATTGTTTATCACCAAAATGATTAGCCAATAGTAGCTCATCATCACAGGTAAGTCCATCTATTTTTACAGATATGTCATACTGTGCATAGGAATTAATAAATAAAAAGACGCCAATCAGTAGTGCTGTATATTTAATCATGTAGTGTATTACTTCTTTATTTTGTACAAATATAATGTTGTAAAGACGTATGTCTTTATACTTTAGTTGCTTATATCATTCAAACTAATGACAAAAACAATGCCTAACAAAAATTACAATAAAAACGCCGACTTTTTTAAGCTAATATGCCAAGTCAAAAGGCTCATACCAGAAGGTAGGGTAACTTCTTATGGAGCTATAGGCACCTATCTAGGTGCCGCTAAATCTGCTAGACACTTAGGCTGGGCTATGAACCTCTCCATTCCTATACCTGCACACAGAGGGGGTAAATAGAAATGGTCTACTCACTGGTAAAGGACACTTTAGCACTGCCACACGCGTGCAGGAATTGCTAGAAGCAGAAAAAGTAATCATGTATAATGATCAAATTGTGGACATTAGCAGACACTTTTGGAATCCAATAAAAGAACTAACCTTGTACTATAAATGACTAAAAACATCACATTATTAATTACAATTCTTCTTTCTTTTAATCTATCCGCTCAGCAAGAAAAAGAAAGTGTCATAGGCATAAATGTAGGAGGTAGTTTTACTGGTGCTACTTATAGACTCGCTCTAAAAATAGTAGAAGATGACTCTATAGCCTCCACTTTAGTAGGAGGTTCTAACACCCCTGTAATGGCTTTATCCTTTGATTACGGAGTCAATGAACAGTTTTCAATAGGAGCTCTAGCAAGTATTCAACATTTCTCAGCTGATATAAATGAGGTAGACATTAACTTTTTAGATACCATTGTCATTTCAGGGATTACTACTAATTTTAATCGTTTCTACATAGGTGTAGTGCCTCGTTACCAGTATACTACTAATAATGATAGATTAGAACTCTACTCTGCGGCTCGAGTCGGTTTTATCTTCTGGTTTACAGATTTTGATTCTGAGAATAGCCGAATAGACGCCCTAAAAGGGTTTGGTGGAGGCCGACCTGCTTTTAGCCTTGTAGCTATAGGTGGGCGTTACTATTTTGATGACCACTTTGGTGTTAATTTTGAACTAGCGACAGGTGCTCCATTCTTAGCTAGTATAGGGCTAAACTATAAGTTATAGTGCCATTCCAGGAATGCTCGGCATTATTTTAGCCATTTCTTGTTTTACGTGAATATCAGCTAGCATACCTGCCCTATCTATAGCCTCTAGCACCATCTGCTGAACTTCTTCTCTACTGCGTATTTTAAATATACTATCGTCTATATTTAAAGAGTGAAAACGCTTATCACCAGTACATTTAATGCTCACTTTCTCATTGTATGATTTTCCTTCAAAATCCATTCCAGCAAGCTGCACTCCTAACTCTTCTGCTTTTTTCTTTGCTTCTGTTATCTTACCTAATCCAAACATTTTATTTTTCGTTGGATCAAAAATAAATGCAAGCACGGCAATAGTTCTACTTTATCTCTCCTATAAATTTACTATACTCGCATTATCATGTTAAAAATTAACTCACTCATACTTTGTCTTCTCCTAATAGCAGCTTGCAGCATTGGACCGGCTGAAGATGCAGACAATGAAATGGTAGAAGGATTGAGCACCTATATTCCTGTGAAGCTCACCACAGACCTCTCACAGCTTACTAATTCTGAGAAAGCTATGCTTCCACACCTTTTTGCAGCAGCAGACGTAATGAACGAACTCTTTTGGCTACAAGCGTATGGTGATAAAGAGCAGTTATTAAACTCTATATCTAATCCCGATTTGCGAAATTTTGCAGAGGTGAATTATGGGCCGTGGGATAGACTAGATAGTGACAAACCATTTCTGGATAATATAGAACTAAAACCGCTTGGATCTAATATCTATCCAGTAGATATTACCAAAGATGAGTTTGAAGAACTTGGGCTAAAAGACGAAAAGGGTCAATATAGCATGGTACGTAGAGATGAGGCTGGGAAACTTTACACCATTCCGTATACTGAATTCTTTAGACCACAACTAGAAAAAGCCAGCGGACACCTAATGCAAGCAGCTGAGATCTGTGATGATCCTGAACTGAAAAACTACATAGAACTAAGAGCTGCAGCTCTACTTAGTAATACATACGATGCCAGTGATATCGCATGGATTAATATGAAAAACAATACGTTAGATATCATCATAGGTCCGATAGAACACTATGAAGATAAACTCTATAACTACCGCACAGCGTATGAAGCGTACATACTAGTAAAGGATAAGTCTTGGAGCAAAAAACTAGAGAAGTACGCTAGCTACTTACCACAGCTGCAAGCTAACCTACCTGTCGACTCACTGTATAAGCAGGAAACACCCAATAGTGATGCGGCTCAGCTCAATGCATACGATGTTATATTCTACGCAGGAGACTGCAATGCTGGAAGTAAGACTATAGCTGTAAATCTACCCAATGATGAAGCCATACAACTGAAATACGGAACTAGACGTAGCCAACTGAAGAATGCCATGAAGGCCAAATACGATTATATACTACTGCCTATATCTGACGTATTAATAGCTAAGGAACAGCGCAAGCACATCACGTTTAACGCATTTTTTAGCAACACCATGTTTCACGAGGTGGCACACGGCCTTGGAATAAAGAATACTGTGAATGGCAAAGGAATGGTGCGTGAAGCTTTGGGAGAGGAGTTTAGTGCATTAGAGGAAGGGAAAGCAGATATTCTAGGCCTATATATGGTGACTCAGTTAAAAGAGCAAGGAGTGTTAGAAGAAGGTGAACTAATGGACTATTACGTGACTTTCTTAGCAGGGATATTTAGATCCGTACGTTTTGGGGCTAGCAGTGCTCACGGTAAAGCGAATATGCTCCGCTTCAACTATTTCAATCAGCAAGAAGCATTCACAAGAGACAAGGATGGTAAATACTCTGTAAATATGGAGAAAATGAAAGAAGCTATAGCCGGTCTTTCATCTAAAATACTAAAGCTACAGGGAGACGGAGATAAGGATGGCGTACTAGCTCTTATGAAAAAAGATGGAACTGTAAGTGCTGCTCTTCAAAAAGACTTAGATAGGCTTACTACTGCGGATATTCCTGTGGATGTAGTCTTTGAGCAAGGGCTAGAGATTCTTGGCTTAGTACAATACTAGATAGGCACTACTTTTTACGCTCTATAACGTAGTCTATAAGAGCATTTAGATACTCCGTTGAGGATTCTGTCTTTATGTTATTCAATAGTATTTGAGCTTTAGACTTGTACTCCATCATGCGTGTTTGAGCATATTCTATTCCTCCCTTTTCTTTCACAAAATCTATAACCTGTGCTATTTGCTGCTTAGACTTTTTATCCTTTTTGATGATGCGTATGATTTGTCTACGCTCATTCTTATCCGCAGCATTTAGAGCGTATATAAGCGGCAAAGTCATTTTCTTCTCTACTATATCTATACCCGTGGGCTTACCTACTTTATTATCTCCATAGTCGAAGAGATCATCTTTGATCTGAAAAGCTATGCCTGTAGCTTCCCCCATAGTCATAATATCCTTAATTACATCTTCACTCGCGGCTGTACTGTGAGCTCCTATACCACAGCAGCTAGCTAATAATGAGGCTGTTTTCTTAGTGATGATATCAAAGTATACTTCCTCCGTGATATCGAGCTTACGTGCTTTCTCCATCTGAAGTAGCTCTCCCTCACTCATCTGCTCCACTGCACTACTGAGTATTTCGAGTGCTTTAAAATCCTTGTTTTTTAAAGAAAGAAGTAATCCTTTAGACAGTAAATAGTCACCTACTAGCACTGCTACTTTATTTTTCCAAAGTGCATTGATAGAGAAAAACCCTCTACGCATATTACTCTCATCTACTACGTCATCATGCACCAAAGTAGCAGTATGTAGCAACTCTACTAAAGCTGCACCACGATAAGTGGACTCATTCACCTCACCAAAAAGCTTGGCACAATGCAATACAAGAAGCGGCCGCATCTGCTTACCCTTACGCTTTACTATATAATTCATTATAGTATCCAATAGAGGTACGTTGCTCTTTACGCTATCTTTAAATCTATCTTCAAAGATGCGAAGCTCAGACTCTATAGGAGTCTTTATATAGGCTAATGTGTCTGCCATGTATAATCTCTGCAAAGAACAATCCATATTTCTCGTAAAACAAAAAAAGGAGAGCAAATGCTCTCCTTTTTACGAAATATATTTGTCAGATTATTACTCATCTGCTGCTTTTGAAGCAGTATAGCTAAGCTTTAATGCATTTACTTTTCTAAGTTCCTGCTTTATATCTGTAACTATACCCATCTTTACTGTTTTGTCAGCTTTCAGAGATGTAGTCATATACGGGATTTCTCTCTCATCTTTTTTACTGTTTTGTAGCGTGATATACTGCTGTATGTCATCTACTGTAGCAAAAGCGTCATCTAACTGAACACGTGGAGTAGTACCAAAGGCTTTATCCAATGGAGGTCCTACAAAAATATAGTTAAGTCTAGACTTCTTTTCTAGTTTTTCAACTTCTGTAGCCTGCGGTAACTGAGTGCGTATTTTCATCTCTCTATCCCTCATCTTGGTAGCTACCATGAAAAAGAATAGAAGCATAAATACGATATCTGGTAATGCAGATGTATTGATAGCTGGTAACTTTCTTCCTCCGTCTTTTTTGAATTTTGCCATAATTATCCTCCTATACTTACTGGTTCTGCCTCTGAAAGTTTTTTCGGATACTTCTTCTTAACTTCCTTTATCTTATCCTCATCTCTGAGAGGATCTAACTTAGAATAAATCACTCCATACTTCTGCATCGAGTATTCATCTCGCACTTTGTTGTATGCTGCCGTAAGCTCGTTATACACTTGCACATACATATCATACGATGTACCTCTGTCATTCTTTAAGGAAACAATGGCTTTGGTAGACGTAGTAGAAAGAGTAGGGTTTCTACCTTCATTAGTAAGGTGATCCATTGTCTTCTGACGCAGCTTGTCTATAGTCAGTGCGCTACCTTCTACTAAAAGCTGATCTGCAGAGTTTACTAGTACTTCTAGCACTTCACGCTTCTTCTGCTTACTATCTTCTGGTGGTTCTTCCGATATTGGCGGTAACGCCACCTGGAGTCCGTTCGGTACATCCATGGTAGTAGTCACCAGAAAGAAAACCAATAGCAGGAAGGCAATATCGGCCATGGAGCCTGCATTAATTTCTGGAATATCTCTTCTTCTGCTTCCCATAATCTGTTATTTTAATTTTTAAATAGTCCGATACCCTCAGACACCAAGATAGCAACAACAGATACAATGGATAAAAACCCTGTGAGGTAAATCCCCATATCTATCATTTTAGACTCATTAGAAGTAGACACACCATACTTTAAAAAGTGATTTGTAATTTCTCCTGAGCTCGCTGCATAACCTATAACACACACTACTAATAAGACTGCTGCGCCAATAATGAGGCTCTTGGCTCCTTTTGGATTATTCACTAAATGGATAACAGAAGAAACCAATGTACCCAGTACTGCTAATACTCCAAGTGCTATAGTAATATATAAACCGAATCCACTACCGGCAAAACTATCATTTATAAGAACGATCACGAAGATCAATACCAATAGAACAATTACTGAATAATATATTATCTTTCCTAATTTTCCCATTATCCTTTAACCGCTTTGTTTTTAACTAACATGTCTACCAATGATATAGAAGAATCTTCCATTCTATTCACGATACCATCAATTTTAGAAGTGATGAAGTTATAAAATACTTGAAGTATAATCGCTACTATAAGACCAGCTACTGTAGTAAGAAGTGCAACCGATATACCATCTGCTACTACACCTGGAGAAATATCTCCCGCCGCTTTAATAGCGTCAAATGCTCCAATCATACCAATCACTGTACCCATAAACCCAAGCATAGGTGCTAGTGCTATAAATAAGGATAACCATACTAGGCCTTTTTCTAATTGGCCCATCTGCACAGATCCGTAACTTACTACAGACTTCTCTACTACATCTATAGTACCCCCTTGACTAGCTCTATCTAGTCCTTGGTAAAATATGGAGGCAATGGGGCCCCTTGTATTTCTACATATTTCTTTTGCCCCTTCTAAGTTGCCAGCTACTACTTCACTTTCTATCTCAGCTACAAACTTATCCGTATTGATACTCATCCAAAATAAAGAGATGATACGCTCTATAGCGATAGCAAGTCCTAGAATCAGACAAATAAGAGGAAGAGCCATAAATCCTGGGCCACCTTCTATAAATTTTTTCTTCAATACTTGGAGTCCACTTTCTTCTACCTCTGCCTCAGGAGCTTCTTCTATCACTTCTTCCTCTACAGCCTCTTCTACCACTGCAGCATTTGAGTCTACAGCATTTGAATCTGCTGGTTCTACAGCAGCTTCCATTTCTTCCGGAGCCTCTTCTGCTTCACCTTCGGCAAAACTTGACTGAACACTGAATGTCATTAAACATAACAACATTAATAACGATGTAAATTTTTTCATTTTTATTTTAATTCTTATTTCGTATTTCGTATTGCGGACAAAAATAGAAAATTTATAGTACGGTTAATCAATTTGTACATAATTTCTGTTTTATCTTTTTTTTATAACTCAAAAGTGATGCTATATCATATATAATTTTCATACGAATATAAAAACAACCACTTTCGCTTTACCAACGGAAAAAACACCAAAATGGCCAAACTTAAAAAAGCTTATATCTGCTCAAACTGTGGGAGCAATTACCCTAAAATGATGGGAAAGTGTTTCTCGTGTGGAGAATACAATACACTGCAAGAAGAAATAGTAACTAAGCCTAAGGCTGCTATGATGAATCTAAATGACATAGACGGTGTGGTCACCCCGGTGACTAGCGTAGAAGGAATAGAGCTTAGGCGACTGAAAGCTCCGGGAATAGAACTAAACCGCGTACTCGGAGGAGGCATAGTACCCGGATCTGTAATCCTACTGGGTGGTGAGCCGGGCATAGGTAAAAGTACGTTGCTACTCCAAAGTGCTCTACGGATAAATAAGCGTGTCATGTATGTAAGTGGCGAGGAAAGTTTAAATCAAATAAAAATGCGAGCAGACAGAATAGGCATAACAAACCAGGAGTGCCTGCTGCTGAATGAAACTTCCGTAGAAAACATCATAAAAAAACTAAAAGAAAATAAACCCAGCTTAGTCATCATAGATTCTATACAGACTATGTTTAGCAAATACCTAGACTCCACTCCGGGTACTATATCCCAAATAAGAGAAAGTAGCTCGCTACTGATACAATATGCCAAGCAAAATGAAGTGCCTATCATACTGGTAGGACATATCACTAAAGATGGTCAACTTGCCGGGCCCAAGCTACTAGAACACATGGTAGATACGGTGTTACAGTTTGAGGGAGAAACACAGAACAGCTATAGAATACTACGTACGTTGAAAAACAGATTTGGTAGCTCCTTAGAGTTGGGCATCTACGAGATGACTAATGAGGGAATGCGCGAAGTAGATAATCCATCTGAAATACTAATAAATCAACGCAGTGAAAACTTAAGTGGCGTAAGCGTAGTGGCTTCTCTAGAAGGAAATAGAAGTTTACTTATAGAGACGCAAGCTTTAGTAAGTCCTGCGGTATATGGCAATCCTCAGCGTAACACAAATGGTTATGATATCAAAAGATTGAATATGCTTCTGGCTGTATTAGAAAAACGATGTGGGTACAAACTCTCTCAGCAGGATGTCTTTGTAAATATAGCAGGTGGACTAAAGATAAATGATCCAGCTACAGACCTTGGTATAGCTGCATCTATTGTTTCTTCGTTTGAAAATCTAGCACTTCCACCTAAGATGGTATTCGCCGGCGAGATAGGACTCAGTGGAGAGATAAGGGGTGTAAACAGGATAGACCAAAGGCTAAAAGAGGCTGAAAAATTGGGTTTTAAGGCATTTGTAATGAGTGATCAGTTAGACATAAGTCAAAAAGAGTTTAAAATAAAAATACATAAAGTGGGAAATGTACGTGATTTCTTCTCACTTGTATTGGGTTAAATAGTAGGTATTAACATTCTTCAATTTTTGTGTTTTACGGCAGAGCAACTGCCGGACATTCAGTGAATAGCCTATTAATCGATCACATTTTCTGCTAGAGCCACTAGGTGATAGAGCTGTCGCTGTACTTTCATTGTGTCTGACAGTTCTGAATACTCTTTACCAAGATCTTGTAGTACACAGTCATTCTGAAATAGTTTAAAAGCCTTTTTACTTTCGTCTAATGCGATTAGAAATGATTCGTAGACTACTTCTCTATCACTTTTCACAAGCAACACATTCTTTACCCATTTTTTCTTATCAAATGTCTTACTCATCTCTGTGCTCAAGGGAGTTTTAGTGACTTCTTTCTCATTGACCATAAATGTACCTTTAGCATTTACCCATAGGCTAGACTGACTTATCTGGACACTGTCTGGTACGTCAAATGGTTTAGCAATGGTGCTAGATATACCATGGTCTTGGTCAATGCTAGTAGTGACTAAGAAGAGAAGCAGCAGAAACGCTATATCTGCCATGGATGCATAATTTATCTCTGATGGTTTTCTCATAGGTATAGTACGAATGAGGCTATTTAGTAATTGTATATCCTTTATGAGTAGACTCCTGCACTTGACATTCGTTATTTATTAACCCAATAAAATGTACTTTTGCTGCATACATATTGATATGCTAATAGAAGTACTAAAATCAAAAATTCACCGTGCTAAAATCACTCAAACTGAGTTAGACTACGTAGGAAGTATCACCATAGACCAAGATCTAATGGACGCTGCTAATCTAATAGAAGGGGAGAAAGTACTCGTAGTTAATAATAATAATGGCGAGCGTCTAGAGACCTATGCCATTGCTGGAGAAAGAGGTGACGGTATGGTTTGTCTCAATGGAGCTGCGGCTCGCAAAGCTGCCAAAGGCGATATTGTGATTATTATTTCTTTTGCTAGTATGGAATTTGAAGAAGCTAAAAAATTTACACCATATCTAGTATTCCCTGATAAAAATAATAAGGCCATCCTTGACTAAAAACGCTAAAACAGCAATTCAGACGGTAGTCTTCTTAGGATTGGGAGGCTTACTTTTTTACTTGGCCGTCGGTAGCCAAGACTTGCCAGAGGTTTGGGAAGAAATAAAAGGTGCCGATACGAAGTGGATTGTACTTTCTATGGTTTGTGGGATCCTCAGTCACCTAGCCAGAGCACTAAGGTGGAATCTTTTATTAGAACCTATGGGATATAAAGCCACAACTGCGGGTAGTTTTCACGCTGTGATTTTAGGCTATTTAGTGAATATGGGTCTACCTAGAGTAGGTGAAATTACAAGACCAGCAGTGCTTTCTAAGCTGGAAGGTATCCCATTTAATAAACTAGTAGGTACAGTGGTAGTAGAGCGTGTGGTAGATTTACTCTTTACACTACTGATAGCTGTTGCTATATTCTTTTTGCAGTTTGATTTGATATCAGAATTTGTCTCATCACTATTTCAAGATACAGATGTAGGATCATTTCAATTGTATGGGTTAATTATTGCAGTAATCTTAGCTTTTGGAATAGTAATTTACAGAAAAAGAGAGTGGTTTTATAAGTTGCCAATAATTGGTAAATTCAAGTCATTTATAGAAGGCCTACTAGATGGAGTCAAAACTATTTTTCACCTAAAGAGAAAAGGACTTTTTATCTTTTATAGCCTTTTTATCTGGGTGATGTACTTCTTCATGCCTTTTTTTATTTTATATGCATTCGCAGGTACGTCTCATCTAGGTTTTGGAGCTGGCCTTACAGTATTATTATTTGGCACAGCAGCTATGATAGTGCCTATACCTGGAGGAGTAGGTACATTCGAATTTTTAGTGCCAGCGGCTTTAGCCATTTATGGCATAGCTCCTATTTTAGGAAACTCATATGCACTAGTGACTCATGCTATCCAATTTATTGTTATCATAGGTGTAGGAATAGTATCTCTCATCTACTTTATATTAAAATCTAGAAAACTAAAAAAAGATGTGGAAAAGCATATTAACTGAAAAGATTTTTGACTCCAATGAAAAGCTTGCTAAACAAGTGATGAGCTGGCAAATCCATAATGAAAAAGTAGTTTTTACCAATGGATGTTTTGATATACTCCATCTCGGACATATAGATTATCTAGCCAAAGCGGCTGACTTGGGAGATAGGCTAATCATAGGAGTAAACACAGACAGCTCTGTAAGCTCTATTAAAGGTCCATCCAGACCTATTATAGATGAACTAACTCGAGCCACTAAACTAGCCGCACTCCTTTTTGTAGATGCCGTTATTCTTTTTGGAGAAGACACTCCGCTTACTCTGATAAACGCTGTGAAACCAGATGTGCTAGTAAAAGGAGGCGATTACACGATTGACACGATAGTGGGTGCAGATGCTGTATTAGCACGTGGCGGTACTGTGGATGTTATTCCTTTCTTGCCAGGGCACAGCACTACAGCTATAATAGACAAAATAAAAGCAGAGTAACTCTACGTTCTTTTTCCGCCTTTTAATTCTTCTTGAAGAGAATCTAACCCTTCCCACTGTTCTGTATTCGCTAGATCAGCCTGCTCAGCCCAAGTACTCGGATCATGTACTGCATAGTTAGGCCCTGCTGCTATTAGGATACCGCGTATACGACCTACAGTAGATTCTATCAATTGCTCAAAAGTATGGATACCATCCGCATTGAGCAATTCTTCTATTTTTGGACCTATACCCTCTATTTTTTTTAGGTCATCTTTTTGATCAGATCCAGCTACACTAGCCGATAATATATGAGTTGATTTGGTCTCTTCTATAGGTTCTTTTTTTTGCGTACTAACAGAGCTAGACAATATATTGTACTTCTCCTGCAGAGATGAGAGGTCGTGTTCTGCCTTCATTCTATTAGCAAAACAGTCTGACAGCTTGGTATTAAGCCTATCTGCCTCTGTCTTATATTCTCTTATTTTCTTGTTCAACGTTTCTATGTCAGCCTCGCTTATTTCTGGCATCATCTTGCTCGTGAGCATTTGGTTTTCTATATCTAATGCACTTATCCTAGACTTCAACTTACTATTTAGTAGTAATCGAAACACATACCCTAAGACAAACGCTCCCAAAAGTATAGCAGCTATTTGCCATATATAAACCCCCAACGTAGATGCTCCCGGACTTTCAAATATTTTTTCTGTCATTGCTTTACTTATTTAGTCGATTACTAATTCTATTCTTCGATTTTGAGATCTCCCTTCCTCCGTACTGTTATCAGCTACAGGCTCAGACTGACCTTTACTATTTGCATTAATATTCTCTGGTAGCACACCTTTTGCTATTAAAGCCTCTCGTATGATATTAGCACTTTTAAGTGCTAATCGATAGTTTTCTCCTTCATCTCCTATGTCATCCGTATGGCCAGTCAAGTCTATCCTTCTGTTATTTTCCTCTTTTGAAAGAAACTTGAGATAGTTATCTAAGCTAATATTTAATCCTCCATCTAGACTATCCACATCGTATATCACTGCACCAAATTCAGTTTCTTCGTAAACTTCATTGCATACAAAAACATGAAAAGATACGCCATCTACTGTTAGGGCATTACTAAGCACATCAATCTGTTCAGCAGCTATGGTCACCCTTTCTTGTCCTACCTCTTCTAGCATGTTTTGTATAGCTATGGCTCTGGCGATACCCAGATTCTCAAAACTGGTGCTATTAATTTCGTCAGCTGAATATAACCCTGTAATTTTAAGCTTATTAAAATCACCTATTCTAGATAGTAACCCTTGCTTGAATTCAATATATTTTTCTGAGATTATGGGCTTAGCCTCATTTAAACCAAATAGTATCGCTGGTTTTACTTCCACTAGACTCTTACTAATAGGGTACACTTTTTTAACTTCGGACACATAATACCAACCTGAGCCTAAAGACCAAAATAAAAAAAGTAGGATTACTAAAAAGGCTTTTGCATTCATTGGTCTCTTGTATATTAAGTTAAAATAAATGGCGGAGAGAGAGGGATTCGAACCCTCGGTACACTTGTGATGTACACACGCTTTCCAAGCGTGCTCCTTAAGCCACTCGGACACCTCTCCTCTATAATATTATGCAAAGAAAACTATATTTTGAACAATTTCAATGCATTAGCTGTAGTAATAGCACTTATCTCTGCTGGGGTAGTGGAATATACTTCTGCCAGAGTAAAAATAATCTGTCTTAAGTAAGAGGATTCATTCCTTTTTCCTCTGTACGGCACAGGTGCTAGATATGGTGCATCTGTCTCTACCATTATTCTATCTAGCGATATGTTTGCCAGCACTTCCCTAAGTTTTGTGTTTTTAAAAGTGACCACACCTCCTATTCCTAAGTAGAAGCCTAGCTCTTCTATTGCCTTTGCTTGATCTACATCTCCACCAAAACAATGAAAAACTCCTGTCAATTCTCCTTTAACCTCCTCCTGGAGGATTTTTATAAGGATATCCGTACTATCTCTAGCATGAATAGCTACTGGGATTTTCCTATCTAAGGCCCACTGGCACTGTATAATAAATGCATCTTTCTGAATATCTAGTGTAGTCTTATCCCAATAAAGGTCTATTCCTATCTCTCCTACTGCTACATAGTCGTTTGTATGTAACTCCTTCTCAATAATGGCTAGCTGGCTCTTATAATCGGTAGACACTGAACATGGATGTAACCCCATCATTGGTATACAGTAATCTGGGTATGAAGCCACCAACGCTTTCAGTGGACGTATACTATTCATATCTATATTCGGTAAAAGGACTCGGTCTACACCTTCTGACTTTGCACGCTCTATTACGTCAGCTATATCTTGATCAAATTCCTCAGCGTATAAGTGTGCGTGGGTGTCTATTATCATACTGCAATAATCGGATTAAAATCAAAAAGGCCCACTATCGGATGGATAGTGGGCCTTTGATA
>TARA_B110000967_G_scaffold121647_1_pt1 | contig 21887 bp, 21 predicted proteins | sample TARA_B110000967 | Tara Oceans TARA_B110000967 (sample SAMEA4397903) | marine metagenome | biome: Polar Biome; feature: [DCM] deep chlorophyll maximum layer (ENVO:01000326); material: water (ENVO:00002006), including particulate matter (ENVO:01000060) such as... | depth 35 m
GATCAACTTTTAAATGGCTCCTTAAATGCTGCTATGATTTCTGGAGAGAGAGCTGCCATAGGTGTTATACAGACTCTAGAAGACGGTTTAATTGTAGATGAATTAACCTCTGAATATAAATAAAGAGAAGATTTCTTTCAAAACTTCTCTTTTATTGTATCACTTAAATGTTAAAACTGTTTAACTAAAAACGGATGAAATCTGTACTTGCAACAATACCGAACAGTTCTTCATCTTCTAACACAGGCAATGCATGAAACTCTTTATCGGCAGCAATGTCCCAACTTCCTTAACTGTTGAGTTTGAAAAGACTAGACTAGAAGGTACTTAAACCAAAAAAAGAGAATTCAAAATTTGGTGTTTCCCTTCGGAATAGTTTATGACAAGCAAAATGACAAAGTTCGAACCAACAGTGAGAATGCTTTATTCTCCTCAATCCTTTTAATATCAATAGGTATAGTAGAATTAAAAACGGAGAACCGATTCCTATGAATCAATTCTCCGTTAGTGTGACTGCGAAGGGATTCGAACCCCCAACCGTCAGAGCCGAAATCTGATATTCTATCCAGTTGAACTACGCAGCCTTATTTTATTATTTTTGTCAAACTTAACCTAATTAAATTTAACATGATTTTTAATTTGATACGTTCTAAAATGCGTTCAAAATAATAGCACAATATTACATCAAATTTTTCTTTACTAGCGTAGAAATTATTTTTCCGTCTGCTTGGCCAGAAAGTTCTTTAGAGACCATCCCCATTACTTTACCCATATCTTTCATCCCAGAAGCTCCTATTTTTTTTATAGCAGCTAGCACGACTTCTTCAATTTTTTCTTCAGATAGCGCTTCTGGTAAAAATTGTTCTAAAACAACAATTTCTGCCAATTCAGGATCTGCTAAATCTTGCCTATTTTGTTTGATAAAAATAGCAGCACTATCTTTTCTTTGTTTCACTTGTTTTTGGATGATTTTTAGCTCTTGCTCTTCCGTTAATTCAGCTTGAACACCTGTGGAAGTTTTCGCTAATAAAAAGGCCGATTTAACTGCTCTTAAAGCTTGCAAAGCAATGGTATCTTTTGCTTTCATTGCTGCTTTCATTTTATCCATTACCTGTTTTTGCAAATTCATACTTTCAATTTATTTTCTATTTATTTTTCGACTTTTTTAAATACAGCAAACTCTTATTATAATCTATAAAAGCTTTTCCTTTTTGTAAAATATCTGCTCCAATAATACCCTGCACTTTTTTAGTATTGTGTTGCATCAATGCTGTATTTACATGGGATAAATCAAACAAAACTAAATGACATTTATTGGTCTCCCAATTCGCTACTTTTAAAGAATTATTTTCAGATTGCTGTGTTTCCATGTCCGTAGCTCCAGCACCTGCGGCCTTTGTATCACTCTCCTTTGCATCTAGCTTAAAATAATCAATTAAATCTAAACCTACACAAGAGTTAGAAGCACCAGTATCTAATATAAAACGTCCTTTAATACCATTAATTTCTGCCTTTACTTCTAAATGATTCGTTTTAGTCTTCTTTAGTTTTATTTTGATGTATTTATTCTTTTTTAATATCTTTTCAATCCGTTTCATATTCAAAATTTACAACAATCAAAAATACAATTTAATCATTTCAGAAAAAAACTACTTATCTCATAATTTAATGTTAATCTAAATATATTAATTAACAAATATCAATGTGACTAATAGAGAATAATTTCTTAATTTACATTTAAAATTTTTAGGAGTATGAAAACAACGAAAAGACTAGAACAGGCATTGATTAAATTATACAACGCATACCATAATAACAGGTTAAACCCAGAAGATTGTACCGCATGTGCCGTGGGTAATATTCTAGATAATTTTGATAGTTGGAAGCATTTATCAGATGCACATGGTTCACTTCAATTAAGCTATGTAGGCATGGTACATCAAAATTTAGGAAGAAAGTTTAACGGATATACACCACAAGAGCTTTTAAAGGTTGAAAAAGTTTTTTTAGATGCTTGCGGATTTAAAACACCTTTATGTCATTACAACCCTAAACCTCAAAACCCAACATCTCAAGAAGTTTTGTTTAATGGCTTAATTGCTGTTGTAGAAATCTTGTGTATTTTAGATCACGTGCCCAATGTGCTAGATTATTCCAAGTTATTTGAGCAAGAAAATGGACAACCTGTTTACCATCTTGAAACTTTATTAGCCTAATGTGTCTCTAGAATTATGATTAATAAAAAAAACCGATTCAAAATTGAATCGGTTTTTTTATTCTTATATTCTATTAGGTTCTGAAACAAGTACCCTCAATAGTGCGTTTCATTTATCCTCCAAAGTCATCAAAACGAATACTTTCATCTGGAATACCAAAATCTTCTCCCATTTTTTGTACTGCCTTGTTCATTAATGGCGGTCCACAAAAATACAATTCTATATCTTCTGGTGAATCGTGATGGTTTAAATAGTTTTCGATTACACAATTATGTATAAATCCAATAAAACCGTCTCCATCAGTGTCATTAATGTCCTTTTTAACTTTCCATTTATCTTGCTCCATTGGTTCAGATAATGCTAAGTAAAATTTAAAGTTAGGAAAATCCTTTTCTAAAGCTCTAAAGTGTTCTATGTAAAACAATTCAGCTTTAGAACGACCTCCGTACCAATACGTTACTTTTCTACCAGTTTTTAACGTTCTAAATAACTCATATAGGTGAGAACGCATTGGTGCCATACCTGCTCCACCACCAACATACAACATTTCTGATTCAGATTCATTGATAAAAAATTCTCCATAAGGACCAGAAATTACACATTTATCTCCCTTTTTTAAACCAAATATATAAGATGATGCTACCCCTGGATTTACATCCATCCAAGCACCTTTAGATCTATCAAACGGCGGAGTTGCAATACGAACATTCAACATAATTTCTCTTCCTTCTGCAGGAAAAGAGGCCATAGAGTAGGCTCTTTCTATTGTCTCCTTATTTTTCATTACTAATGGTCTAATCTTAAACTTATCCCATTCAGCTTCAAATTTATCCGGAGTTTCGTGCTCTTCTGGATGCGCTGTAATATCCATTTCAGAAAATTTTACTTCACAAGGAGGAATTTCTATTTGAATATATCCCCCTGCTTTATACCCCATGTCTTTTGGAATTTCAACGACAAATTCCTTAATAAATGATGCTACATTATAATTTCTTACAACCACTGCATCCCATTTCTTAATTCCAAATACTTCTTCTGGAATAGAAATATTCATGTCTTGTTTTACTTTTACTTGACATGCTAAACGTGCGCCACTCTTTAACTCTTTTCTAGAAAAATGCGGCAGCTCTGTGGGTAAAGCTTCTCCTCCACCATCATTAACATGACATTCACATTGTATACAGGTTCCACCACCACCACAAGCAGATGGTAAAAATATTTTATTACTACTTAAGGTAGTTAATAAAGTATCTCCTGAAGCTACTTCAATCTCTCGTTCACCATTAATCATAATCTTTACGGGACCAGATGGTGATAATTTTTGTTTTACAAAAAGTAATATTGTTATTAATAATAAAGCTACTATTAAAAATGCGGATACTGTTGCTATAACAGTTCCTGTTGTTCCTGCTGCTAAAATCATATTAATTTAAAGTTTTAGTATTGTTTGCTAATTCATCTTTAACTTCTTTTTTCTCTACTTTTTCAATAGTTGCCTCTATTTGTTTTGAAGGTTCTGGCTCATCGCCGCCGGTTAACATTCCACCGAAACTTAAAAAACCTATTCCCATTAAACCTGTAATGATAAAAGTAATCCCTAATCCTCTTAATGCTGGCGGTACATTTGAATATCTAATTTTTTCACGAATTGCTGCAATCGCTAAAATTGCTAAAAACCAGCCAATACCTGAAGAGATTCCGTAATTTACAGCCAATCCTAAAGATTCAATCTCACGAGATTGCATAAATAAACTTCCTCCTAAAATAGCACAGTTTACAGCAATTAATGGTAAAAAAATACCTAAAGAGTTGTATAATGATGGAGAAAATTTCTCAACAATAATTTCTACTAACTGAACCATTGTTGCAATTGTTGCGATAAACATGATAAAAGAGAGAAACCCTAAATCATAATCTGCAAATTCTGAACCTAACCAAGATAATGCACCAGGTTGCAATAAATATTGATCTAACAACCAGTTTAAAGGCACTGTAATTGCTAACACAAAAATTACTGCTGCGCCCAAACCTACGGCGGTTGCTACTTTTTTTGATACTGCCAAGTATGAACACATACCCAAGAATACTGCAAAAACCATGTTATCGATAAATACTGCTTTGAAAAATAATTCTAAATGTTCTATCATTTTATTATAATTTTCAGTTTTTAGTTTTCAGTTTTTGGTTCGCATTTGACTACAAACGGTGACTGCTTTCTGCTAACTAATTTTTAATCTTCTACTAATTCTTTATTTCTACTACGTTGTACCCAAATAATTAAACCAACAATAACCAACGCCATTGGAGGCATTAACATGAAACCGTTGTTTTCATAGCCCGTAGAAAATAGACCAGTTTTTTCAATTGGATCTCCTAATACAGGAATTCCGAATAAAGTTCCTGCTCCTAAAAGTTCTCTAAAAAACCCAACTAAAATTAAAATAACAGCATACCCTAATGCATTACCAATTCCATCTAAAAAAGATCTGTAAGGACCATTTGCTAAAGCAAAAGCTTCAAAACGTCCCATAATGATACAGTTGGTAATAATTAATCCTATAAATACCGAAAGTGTTTTACTCAACTCAAACGCATAAGCTTTTAAGACTTGGTCTACTACAATTACAAGAGAAGCAACAACGATAAGTTGCACTATAATTCTAATTTTTGAGGGTATTAGATTACGCATTAAAGAAATTACTACATTCCCTACACCCATTACAAATAATACAGCGATACTCATTACAAGAGATGCCTTTAAATCTGCAGTAATTGCAAGTGCAGAACAGATTCCTAAAACCTGTATTGTAATAGGGTTGTTATCTGCTAATGGATCGGTAATTAACTTTGCGTCTTTTTTTGAAAGTATTGCCATACTAGTTTATTTTTGTATTTAATTCCTGAAAAAATGGCATATACAATTTTAAATCCTTCTTTATCATTGCAGATATTCCATCACCTGTTATCGTGGCACCAGCTAAAGCGTCAACTTCATAATCGTCTTTAATTTCGTTTTTAGGATCATTGTTACCTTTAGCCACAGCGATACCTTTAAACACGCCTTCATCGGTTAATAATTTTTCATTATAAAAATCGTCCATGAAATAACGTTGCTTAATATTAGAACCCAAACCTGGAGTTTCAGCTGCATGATCAAAAAAGGCACCTTTAACCACCATGTCTTTATCCAAAGCTATAAAACCCCAAATGGCATCCCATAAACCTTTTCCTCTTATTGGCGCTATATAAACTGTTTCACCATTTTGTTCCCCAACAAACAATGGTAAAAATCTAGACTTGCCATTCTTTGCTCTTGTTTGTTGTTTTTTAACATCAATTAAATAAGGCTCCTTACCTTTACCTTCATCTTTAGAATCCATAAATTCTTGACGTGAAATCTTATTGATAATTTTTCCGTCTTTAGATTCTAGCACTAATTGTTCTGATACATTCGTTTTAAACTCGTTTGCAACCTTATCTGTTGAAATGAACGTAATATCACCCTTACCCTCATTACTATTTACTCCCATAGCATACAGAATATTCTGTTGCTTTTCCATACGCATGTTTTCAACAATTTGAGGCTTTAAAGACGATGCCGTGAACGCTAAAAGCGAACCTACTACAACTACCATTATAATAGCAAATAGTATCGTGTACGAGTTTTTATCTGTGTTAATTGCCATAATATTATGCTGTTTTTAATTTTAAACGTTTCAATCTTTTGGTTACATTTCCTTGAACAACGTAATGATCTATTGTTGGTGCAAATACATTCATCAATAAGATTGCTAAAAATACTCCTTCTGGATAGGCGGGATTAAATACCCGAATCATAATTGATATAAAACCAATTAAGAAACCGTAAATCCATTTTCCTTTATTTGTTTGCGAGCCTGTAACTGGGTCTGTCGCCATAAAAACTGCTCCAAAAGCCAAACCACCAATCATTAAGTGTTCCCACCAGACAGTGTTCATTAAGCCATAAAACTTACTTGACTCTGTAATTATTCCGTTTGCAGTAATCAAATTAAAAATTAAACCCATTGCTGCTGCTCCGGCAAAAGTTGAAAGAATAATTCTCCAACTTCCAATTTTTGTGAAAATTAGAATAGAAGCACCTACTAATATTAATAATGTCGATGTTTCTCCTACAGAGCCCGGTATGAAACCCATAAACTTGTCCCAATTAGAATAAAGTACTTCTTGATTTTGTGCGTAACTACCTAAGATAGTTTCTCCAGAAATTGCATCTGCAGTTCCTGTTCTCTCTACCGCGTCATATACCCAAACTTTATCTCCTGACATCCATGTTGGATACGCAAAAAATAAGAACGCTCTAATTGTTAAAGCCGGATTTAAGATATTCATTCCTGTACCACCAAATACTTCTTTACCAATGACAACACCAAATATAACTGCTACTGACAACATCCAAAGAGGCGTATCTACAGGAACAATTAACGGAACTAACATTCCTGTTACTAGGTATCCTTCTTCTACTTCATGCCCTTTTATGACTGCGAATATAAATTCTACCAAAAGACCGACTCCATAAGAAACAATTACCAAAGGCAATACTTTTATAATTCCAATCCAAAGATTGTCTATTGTAAAAAAGTTTGCCAAAACATTTGCTCTTAAAGTAGGATCGATTGCAGCATAGTGCTGATAACCTGCATTAAACATTCCAAACAGTAAACAGGGTATTAAAGCTGTAATTACAATATTCATTGTACGCTTTAAATCGTCTGCTGCTTTGATGTGAGTTCCTCCGGCGTGAGTAACTTCGTTTGGTAAATATAAAAAGGTATGGATTGCGTTAAACGCAGGAGCCATTTTAGTACCTCTATATTTTTCTTTTAAAACGTGTAAGTTTGCTTTTAAGCTCATAATCTTATCCTAATTCTTCTCTCATTAAATCTAAACCTTCACGAATTATCTTTTGATGAGGTTGTTTAGATACACAAATAAATTCTGTTAATGCGAAATCTTCTGGCGCTACTTCGTACCCCCCTAAAGCCTCCATTTCGTCTAAATCTTTATACATAAATGCTTTTAACAATTGCATTGGATAAATATCTAAAGGGAAAACTTCCTCGTAAGAACCCGTAACCACAAAGGCTCTGTGCTCGCCATTTGTGTTGGTATTTAAATCGTACTTTTTATTTGGCGTTAACCATGAAAAAGTTAACGCTCTTGAAGTAGATATTTTATTAAAGATTGGTTTATTCCACCCAAAAAATTCATAATCATCTCCTTCTGGAATTGCTGTAATCTGATTATCATAATATCCCAAGAAACCATCTTCCTTAACTTCTTTTCCAGAAAGTACGTTTCCGCTGATAATTCTTGTATTATTATTTTGTAAATTCTTTTCAGTAATATCACTAATGCCAGCACCTGCCAATGCAGTTACATACTGTGGGGTGCTAAATTGAGAACCTGTTAGGGCAATTGTTCTCGTCATATTTAATGTACCCGTTAAAAACAACTCACCAATAATCACTAGATCTTGCGGCGTAAGTACCCAAACAACTTCTCCTTTGTTAATCGGATTTATCTTTGAAATTTGAGTTCCAACATTTCCTGAAGGATGTGGCCCAGAGACCTTATGAAACTCAACACCTTTTAAATTTGTAAAAAGAGAAGATGCATTTTGCCCCACAGAGAGATGTACTTTACCTTCTGTTAGTTTTGAAATTGCCTTGATAGCTACTTGCAGCTCTGCCTCTTTACCTGCTAAAGTATACTCTAAATCAGCGGCTAAAGGTGCACTTGCATATGCAGAAATAAATATTGCTTTTGGCGCTTGATTTGGGTTTGCAATCACGTCAAAAGGACGCTGTTTAACAAACGGCCAACAACCTGAAGCAAATAAATGATTTTTAACCTCTTCTGCAGACATTACATCCACATTTTTAGCTCCAAAATCTTTATGAACTTGTTTTGTATCGGCGGCAATTTTTACGGCTAATACTTTTCTTCTTGCTCCACGAATTACTTCCACAACTTTACCAGATACAGGACTTAAAAATAAAATACGTTCGTCACTTTTAGAATAAAAAAGTGTATCTCCTGCTTTTACCTCTGCTCCTTCTTTGGCAACAAGTTTTGGTGTAACTCCATGAAAATCTTCTGGTTTCACTGCATAAACACTGCTTAAAGAACTATTTATAGTGTTTTTTTCGGCTTCACCAACGAGCTTAATATCTAAGCCCTTTTTAATACGAATGTCTTTTGACATAGTAATTTGGAATTTTAGTTATCTAAAAAAGTCTGGCAAATTTACGGATTTTGAGCATTATTGTAGATATAATTTTAGTCATATATTTGTTAAAAAATATTATTTATATTTATTCTAAATAAATGCAATTCACGAAAATCTTTTAGTTTATGCTATCAAAAATTAAATTATCAGAAAATAGGAATGTGAATATTTAATCCTAGAAGAATTGCAAAAGTCTAAAGCAACTAAATAATCCTGAAAAGTTTGACTAGTTCTTCCTTGCTGTTTCTAAAATAGCTCTGATCAATTATAATCAAATTACAGACATTAATCGCAGAAAAACAGCAGTATAAGAACTGATTTGCATTAATATCCTTTAAATTAATTTGAGACCTCTTACTCTCATAAATTTGAACTGAACATGAATACACAAAAAAAAGTGACAAAATTTTCAGTAAAAAAAATGACATCAAAAACTAGTCCAGAAAACTATTTTATGATCTTACTTTAGACTATTTAGAACATTGTGCGATTTCCGTCATTTAGATTTCCTTTACCAAATAGAGACCAAAATGAACTTAAGAAATACATCCATTTTAAAAAAATAATATTCAACCGAAATTATGTTTCATAATCTAACGCAGCATCATAGACCACATAATCTAAATTAAGCAGCTCATCTGTGATGCCCTTTAACAACATTGGATGATCGTCTGCAAAAAGAATTGATATCTTACTGTTCATTTTTTATAGGGATAGAAAGGATAAAACTTGTTCCGTTATTTATTTTACTATCCATAGAAAGTTTCCCTTTCATTATTTTTATTCTTTCAAAATAGTCTTTAAACCCAGACTATTTTTATTTTTACTTTTGGTAACATTAAAGTCTTTTCCGTTGTCAGAGATTAACGAAATAATATCAATTCCTTCCTTTTGAATAGATACAATAACCGATTTTGCTTTTGCATGTTTGACAATATTTGTTAAACATTCTTGTATTAATCTATAAAAATTTAACGTGGTGTTTTCTGTAAAATACGCATCTATAGTGTCTGTATCCATCGTAAAAAACAAATCTGTTTGCTCATCATATTCGTTCATTAACATCTTTACACTTTCGATTAAGCCTAATTCTGTTCGCAATAGTGTGTGTAATCCTCTAGAAATACTTCGCACTTCTTCTAGCGCATTGTCAGTTAAAGTTGTAATCTCTTTTTCATCTATATTTTGCGATTTTATTTTTATTAGGGTGTTGCTGCCCCACACTATTATGCAGCTCTCTTGCTATTCTGGTGCGCTCTTCTTGCGATTGCAGCAAGCCTTACGAAAACTGTTCTTGTAATTTTTTTCGCTATTGTAATGGCTTCGTCCCGTTCTTTTTTTGCTTCTTCATAAAAAGTATTCTTACTTTAGATAATAGCTAAACCATTCTTTGCAGATACCTTATTAGAGGTATCTTTTGATTTTTCGAAAATTTGAAATGCATTTTTTAAACTCACTCAAGAATCCGCAAACAAACCTTTATTGGATTGCTCATAACCAAGGTATACATTAGCTACGGCTACTAATTCTTAGTATTGAGCCTGTTTCCCCATACTCAATGACTATCTTAAAACACTCCATTGCCTTATATGTATTATTAGATTCTAAATAATTTACACCTAAATTTAGATTAAGCGACGCAAAAAAAACCTCATTTTCTGATTTTTTAAGCGCATCATAAAAAAATCAAAAAGCAACACCACATCTTTTGGCTGGCTAACAACATCATTAGAATAATACATTAAATCACAAACCTGTTAAGAAGCACAGTCTAATGAATCTAATTCAATTGCATCATCTGTTACGACTTTAGCTATAGCATCGTATTTAAACTCGGTTTTATCTAATACAGCGCGATTAAGGCTGTCTAAACAATACGGGCGCTCTCCTTTTTCCGTTTGTTTACTAAAATATTGCAATAATTATAGCAGTTATATGTTATGAAATATTTTAAATTCTACCGATTAAATACTCATTATTTGTTGAAGTAAATAGAGAGAAACTAGTCTATTTTTTAAAAAAAATCTTTGATCGCTCACTTTTAAACGAGGTTAAGAACACAAAATAGAGCGAGACTAAATTTCGCTTTGTAAGAAATTTATTTTTTTATTGGTATTGAAAACAAAAAAGTTGTTCCGTTGTTTATTTTGCTATCAATAGAGAGCTTACCGTCCATAATTTTAATTCTTTCGAAGATCGTTTTTAAACCCAAACTATTTTTCTTTTTACTCTCATCTAACACAAAGCCTTTTCCGTTGTCAGAGATTAAAGCAACCACATTATCTTTTTCTTTTTTAATGTTTACCGTTACCGATTTTGCCTTGGCATGTTTTACAATATTCGTGAAGCATTCTTGAATCAATCTATAAAAATTAAGTTTTTCATGTTCTCTAAAATAAAGGTCTATATTATCAATATCTCTAAAAAAAATTAAATCTGTTTGTTGTTCGTATTCAGTAATTAACTGTTCTATACTTTTTGTCAAACCGAACTCTTTTAACAATGCAGGATATAAATTCCTAGAAATACTCCTTACCTCATCTAACGCATTCTTGGTTAAAAGTGTAATTTCTTTTTGTTGTGAATTTTGTGCTTTTATTTTTATTAAAGTAAGTTGTTGCCCAACACTATCGTGCAATTCTCTCGCAATTCTAACTCTTTCTTCCTCTTGCGATTGCAATAAACCTTGTGAGAATTTTTCTTGCTGCAATTTTTCTTTTTTAACGGTGTTTTTAGCTTTAAATAAAAGAATAAAAATAAAAAGAGCTAAAAATCCAAGACCTCCAAACAAAAGCCATTGATTTTTTAAATCATTTTTAGAGGCTAACAAGGCAATATTACTCTCTTGTGCTTCAATTGTTAAGTTCTTTTTTTCTGTTTCATACTGAATCTGAAGGTCATTAATTTTCGTGATTTTCTGAATCGAGAATAAACTATCTTGAATTTGATGATAATTTTTTAGATAGTTATGAGATTTTTTAAAATTCCCCGATTTATATTCAATTTTTGATAACAAATAACAAGCAAACCTTTCTTGATGTATGTTTAAGTCTTTCGAAAAATCAATCGCTTTTAAGGCATATTTTCTAGCTTTAGAAAGATTATTCATATCTAAATAGGTTTCTGAAATATCATTACAAGTATGCGCGGCACTCGAAAATCTTTCTAAAGTAACTTTTAATTCTAAAGCCCTAGAGAGATATGCTAAAGATTCTTCATATTTTTCTAAAAACCGAAAAGAAGAACCTATATTACCGAGAAAAATAGACCTATTTTTTTCAAATCCTCCTTTTTTAGTTTTTTCTAAACCCTCTTCAAAAAGATGTATTGCCTTTAAAACCAACACTTTATTATTGGTTCTTGTACCCTCTTTTTGATAACTGGCTCCTAAATTTGTTAAATTACCAATAATACCTTTTTCGCTGTTTAATCTTTTATAAATATCAATTGCTTTGTAAAAGTTTATGCGTGCTTTTTTTAAATCTGGAGTTAGTAAATAAACTCCTCCAATTTCTTCTAGGTTAGCCGCTATTTGTAATTCATTCTTGTTTTTATCAGCAATTTTTAACGAAGTAAAATAACACTCTAAAGATTTATCAAACTCGAAAATAATAGAGTATAACTGACCTAATTTAAAATTGCAACTATAAATTTGTGCTACTTCATTTGCTTCCACAAAATAAAATAAAGCCTTCTTTAAATTTTCTATCGCTTTATAATATTCTTTTTTTTGCTTGTAGTAACCACTTAAATATGTTTGTCCAAAAGCAATTAAACTTTTATTTTTAGTTTTTTTTGAAACGGATAGTCCTAAAGAAATGTTTTTGAGAGCGTTTTCAAAACTTCCCTCTGCAAGGAACTCCAAACCCGATTTGTAATAAATAGTTATTACATCTTCTTTTACCTGTTTATTTGGTTTATTTTCTTCTTGTGAATAAGACAAGTTTAATAAAAACAAACAGAATAGGCACAATACATATTTTCTCATCATAGCGTTTAAAAAGAAATTACAAGTAATTTTTAAAGAATCTAAATATACAACATCAAACTTACAAGTATTATAATTTTAAATATAAACACAAAGAAAGGAATAGTATTTGATTCCTTATTTGGCCATTAAATTCACTATTTTTACAATGAAAAACTTTGTATATGCCAAGAAAACTCTTCATCACTTTTTTATTTTTTAAAACCTTTATTGTTGCTCAAAATATAAAATCTATTCAATTAAGTCCGATACAAGAAAATAACTATTCTGCAATTGTACCTCTAGGTACTGTTTTAGAATTGTCTTTTGATGATTTAGATAATGACAGTAAAGACTATCAATATAAAATAGAACACATGACCCATGACTGGCGAAAAAGCAGGTTACTTGCTAGCCAATATATTGATGGTTTTGATGAAAACAACATTATAAATGTGACCAATTCTTTTAACACCTTTCAAAGTTATACGCATTATGCTGTAAAAATTCCGAATGTAAATACCGTGATCACTAAAAGCGGAAACTACTTGTTATCAGTAATAAATTATGATACTGATGAAGTTGTTTTTACACGAAGATTTGTATTGTATGAAAACATGGCGACCATTGGTGTTGCCGTCTCTCGAAGTAGAAATGCAAAAACGTTAAGCTCGCAGCAAACTTTAGAGTTTACTGTGAATCATCCGAACGTTAGAATTAACAATCCCGCACAAGAAGTGCATGTAGTTTTACTGAAAAATGAAAACTGGAATGAACAAATTACGGACTTACAGCCTACTTTTTTCAAACCAAATCAACTAAAATACACCTACGCGAATAAAACCAACTTTTGGGGAGGCAACGAGTATTTAAACTTCGATAGCAAACTCATTAGAAATAAGAGCATTAATGTGGTAAGAATAGAAATGCAAGATATCTTTCATCATTATTTATTTCCATATACGTATGATGAGAATAGAGACTACCAATACAACCCAGATATTAATGGGCAATTTGTAGTACGAACTTTAGAAGGAAATGACCCAAATACCGAAGCAGATTATGCCATGATGCATTTTACACTCTATGCAGATGAACTTTTTAAAGATAAAGAAGTATATGTATATGGCGGTTTCAATAATTTTGAAATTGAAGAGGATGCCAAAATGACCTACGATTTTGAAGACAATAGCTACAAAGGAAATCTATTATTTAAACAGGGCTTTTACAATTATACGTATGCAACTGTCGATAAATTTAACAAGGTAAATACCAATGAAGTGAACGGTACTTTTTTTGAAACTGAAAACGAATATATCGTTATTACCTACTTTAAACCTTTTGGAGGCTTGTATGATCGGGTGATCGGAATTGGTACTGGTTTTTTTAATCAAGACAGATAAAGCGCACAAAATATGGAAACTATGAACTACATTAAAAAAAAGAGCTCGGTTAAAAAATATTTTTTAACCAAACTCTTTTAGCATTAAAACGTTGTGCTACTTTTTTATGAATCGTTTTATAATGATCTCACTATGATGCAACTTTAATTCAAAGAAATAAACACTCATTTCTAAATTAAGTACCCGCATTCTAAGTTGTTGGCTATTTATAAAGTTACCAACAGTGGGCGTCCTAAAATTAATAGAAAAAACACCTCCATTACTTTTACCATCTCCGTCAGCAGTCTGGTAAATACGTTCAGTAGTTGCAAACGTTCCATCATTCTTATAATCGATATAAACAGTTACCAAATCTTTATTAGCAGTAGTATTCCCAACACTTACCTTAACCGTCATTGTATGCGCAGTATTTTCTTTTAAAGTGGTTGCAGATTGTGATGCTATCCTATTCAAATAAACCCCCTCATGATACGCCGATATAGATTTGTATGTAGTACCGTTTAAAGTTACTTCATAAATACCCAAACCATAGCTATTCGGATCTAGTATAACAGGTGTATTTGTTACTGCTGCTGGGTAGTTGTTTGAAGGCGTAATATGCTCTATTGCTGCTTTAAATACTGACCTTTAACCGTCTATAGCCGGGTTCACCCGTATTCTTTAGTCGCTAGAAAAACCAGTCATACAGGCATCTGTGGAATAGTTAATGAAATTATAAATATATTCATTTGAGCCACCTGTACAAAATTTCCTGTTGCATTATCTGCTGGGCAAATAGAGTCTGCTCTTTTATAAGGCGCAATAGTTGCACACCCATCATCATCTGTACCGACCGTTCCGCTAGCTAGAGGACATGCAGTACCCGCATTATTACCTGTAAATGTATACATAGATTTAAGTAATTTTCTTCATTTTTTTTTTAAAATTTAAGTAAACTATTCATTGCTTTATTTTCCCATATTTTAAGGGCTTCTTTTATTAAAATTGGTTTTTTTAAGTGATTAATAATAGATTTTTCAGCTGTTTTTAATGTTTTTATGCGTTCGTCTACAAATTTTTCTTGCAATTCTTTAGAAAGATTTTCGAGACTTAAAAAATAGGTAGCTTCACCCTCTCTTATTAAAGAGATCTTAAAATTTGATTATTTTTATTTTCAAAATTGCTGATATACTCCTTTATGTTCGCAGCGTGTTTGTAATCGCTAGGACAACAAATAGATTCGTACTTCAATCTATCTTACTTTTGTTTTCATCTTAATACCAGCCTCTGTAGTTCTGCAGCTGGAGATTATATAAAAAAGGCAAAAGCGATGATTCGTATAAAGTTTGTAAATAAGATCATAGTAGTATCGTTTTTATAAAAGTATCTTTTTTTTTCTGATACATAAAAATTTGCAACTACATTCTAAAAAAACTATATTTACCTAAATGGTAGAACAAATCACAAAGGGCATTAAAATTTCTGTAAAAACGAAATACAATGGTACAAGTTATAGAAATAACAGGTTGTATTATGTTTTTGCATATTTTGTTACGATTGAAAATAATTCTTCCCAGACCGTAAAACTAACAGATCGTTTTTGGAAAATTTTCGATTCTTTAAACCAAACTGAAATTGTAGAAGGCGAAGGCGTTGTTGGCCAAACACCAATTTTAAAACCAAAAGAAAATTACTCCTACAGTTCAGGCTGTTTTTTAGAGTCTAATATTGGCGCCATGACTGGTTTCTACACGATGAAAAACATGAATACTTTTGAAAAATTTAATGTACATATTCCTACATTTCAACTTGCAATACCCATATTATCAAATTAACAAAAACTAAAAATAAAGTCGCTAAAATTAAAGATCCAGCATGTTTAAATTGTGGACATCCTTTTAGCGGGCAAGAAAAATTCTGCCCATATTGTGGTCAAGCAAATAAGGGCAACAACATTACATTTTGGAGTTTTATTCACGAAGTTTTTAATGGATTCTTCGATTTTGAAGCAAAATTTTGGACTACTATTGTACCCCTTTTGATAAGTCCTGGTAAAGTTTCTAGAGACTATATAGCGGGTAAAAGGCAACGGTACTCCAATCCGTTTCGTTTTTATTTAACAGTTTCTATTCTATTTTTTTTGATTATTGGTTTGACAACAACCAAAAACAAATATGAGAATTTAGCAAAAATAAGCAACGAAGATATTTCTAAAGTAATCCGTAAAGATTCTGTTTCAACTTTAGATGAGTCAAAAAAAGACATAAAAATTACACAAAAAAAAATAGATTCGATCGTAAAAAATTTGGATGATAAATTGAAAGAATCAATCATTCAAATTCCTGAATCCGCAAGAAAAAAGATTTTAGCAGAAGTTGAGAAACAAGCAAGGGACAGCACTGAAGTTCAGGAAATCGACAATAATCTGAATTTTGATTTTGCTGGATATACAAAATTGAGTGATTTTGCTGATTATGTTAGAAAACACCCCGATTCGAAAGTAGATGTTGGTTTAGACTCTTTAAGCTATGAAAAAAACTTTACCAATAGATTTTTATTTACAAAAACAAAAAGTCTGTATTCCCTAACAAAAAACCAAGAAAGCAAAGATCAATTTTTTAGCAAAGTATTGTCTTATGGATCCATTGCTATATTTATTTTCTTGCCCCTTTTTACGCTATTTTTAAAGTTTTTTTACATCCGAAGAAAATATACCTATATAGATCATTTAATTTTCGTTTTTCATAGTCAAACAGTTTTTTTTATGCTGTTTACTATTTTTTTACTATTAAAACTAGGTTCTCTAAACCCTAAAATTTGGGTGTTTTTAGTTTTATTTTTGTTGTATTTAATTATTGCCATGAAAAAGTTTTATGGGCAAGGGTATTTAAAAACAATTCTAAAATTTTTGTTACTCAACTTAAGCTATATAATTGTAGGTGGCATTGGTGTTACATTTTTATTTATCATTTCTTTTGTGCTTTTTTAAACTTGAATGTTATAGTTCAAAAATAATTTAGTTTGTGTTTAAATTTATTTCCTTTTTACATTGTCATCTATTGTTAAAGAGCATTGTAAATACTCTATATCATGGTAAGTTGTTTGCAACTGTAAAAAAATCTTAAAGCATTAAGAATACGAACAATCTAAAAATAAAAAAATGAAATGTACACTGCTATTATTTCTACTTATTCCTATTCTTACCTGTTCTCAAATCGATACCATTATGAGTTCAAACATACAGCGTACTTATAAAGTGCAGCTTCCTACTGAATTTAATAAACAAAAGGAGTATCCCGTAGTATTTGTGTTGCATGGCTACTATCATGAAAACCTTGGAATGCCCGAATATTCTGGTTTTGATAAATTTATTGATAGAGATTGCATCGTTGTCTATCCTCATGGATTAAAAGAGGAATATGGAATTAACTATTTTTGGAATTCTGGTGGCGGATTATCCCAGAATTACGGCGGTATAGATGATGTTCAATTTATAGAAGATTTAATTGATGAATTACCAAATAGATACCCAATTAATCGAAATCGTGTTTATATTGTTGGACATTCAAATGGTGGGATGATGTCGTATCGATTCGCAATGGAATTAAGTCATAAAATAACTGCCATGGCTAATTTGGCAGGTTCTATGATATTTGATACTAGTACGCCAAAATTTCCTCTGCCAATTCTACATATTCATGGTACTTTAGATGCAGCTGTGCCTCTTTCAGGTTCTAAAAATCCTATTGGGCCATTTTTAGCCATAGATGATGTATTAAAAAAGTGGGTACAATGAATAAGTGCAGTAAAGTTGCAGATACTTTAATGAACTCAAAATCACTTTACACAAAACAAAAAATATATTTTTTTATATAAACAGGACAAGCTGAAAACTGATGTAGAGTAGGCATAAATTACACTCATGGAAAATTTACATTTAGAAACATTTAAAGTTCAGGCACAAGGAAAAAAAGTACCCACTAAAGTAATCATTTCTGATACAGAATGGGAGTTTCAATTAGATGAAACCTTTGAAGATGGTGGCTCAAATACGGGTCCAAATCCTATGCAATGTTTTACAGCAGCTTTGGCTGGTTGTCAAAATGAACAAGCACAAGTTGTTGCTGAAGAACTCTTGCTAAATATCGAAGAAATTGATCTACAGATTGAAGTTGATCTCGATCTTTCAGGATTTATGGGAACGTCAGATAATTCAGTTGGTAGCTATAAAAGTGTACGCCTAAATGCTGTGTTACATGGGGAATTAACCGACGAACAAGCACAAAATTTAGGTCAAAAAGTAGATGCTCGTTGCCCAATTTTAGCATTGCTTCGCGCTAGTGGCTGTGCTATAGAAAGTAATTGGAGTAAAAAATAATTTTCACTTTTTAGATGTGGATTAGGTAATTCCTCAATTTATTTAATCCTCTTTATTTCAATTTTCTGGATTCACCTTTTTAGTTATTGATTTTCAAACTTCAAAGGAATAAAACGAATACAATAGGCATCAATAATTGCTTCGTCTGCGGATGAAATGAACACGAGCCATTAGTAAAACTTAAAAAGTGGTCTTACTCATCTAAAAATTTCATTTTTATTTAGTCCAATTAAAGTATTGATAATTCTACATTTTATTCGTTCATAGAAAATAGGTTACGGTGCATAGGAATACTCACAAATTTAGATTCAAAAGTTACGCAATCGATTGATAAAATTCGTACGTTTGCAACTGTAAAAATCAGTAGATTCAAATTTAAAAACGGACACAATGGCAAGAGGATTTTTTAATGTTCCAAAAGCAGTAAACGAACCAGTAAAAGGATACGCACCAGGTTCTCCCGAAAGAGAAGAATTATTAGCTACCTACAAAGAAATGTTTAACAACAATATTGATGTGCCAATGCATATTAATGGAGTAGAAGTTAGAACAGGAAACACAAAAAATATTACACCTCCGCATGACCATAAACATGTTGTTGGGCAATACCATACGGCAGATAAAAAACATGTAGATGAAGCAATTTCGACCGCTTTGGCTGCAAGAGAGGCCTGGTCTAGTGTTTCTTGGATGGAAAGAGCCACTATTTTCTTAAAGGCAGCATCTTTATTATCGGGTCCTTACAGAGCAAGAATGAATGCTGCAACTATGATTGGACAGTCTAAAAACGTTTATCAAGCAGAAATTGATGCTGCTTGTGAAATGATCGATTTCTTTAGATTTAACGTAGAGTACATGACCGATCTCTTTAAAGATCAGCCAATATCTTCGGAAGGAGTTTGGAACCGAGTTGAATACAGACCTTTAGAAGGATTTGTATATGCAATTTCTCCATTTAACTTTACCGCTATTGCAGCAAACTTACCAGCAGCAGCAGCTTTGATGGGTAATGTTGTTGTTTGGAAACCTTCTGATCATCAAGCATATTCTGCACAAGTAATTGTAGATTTATTTAAAGAAGCTGGTTTACCAGATGGCGTTATTAATGTTGTTTATGGAGACCCAGTGATGATTTCTGATACTGTTTTAGCGTCTCCAGATTTCTCTGGATTACACTTTACAGGCTCTACTCATGTTTTCAAAGAATTATGGAAACAAATAGGAAACAATATTCATACCTATAAAACATATCCAAGAATTGTTGGAGAAACGGGTGGTAAAGATTTTATCTGGGTACACAACTCTTCAAATCCTTTACAAGTTGCTACTGCAATGACAAGAGGAGCTTTTGAATATCAAGGTCAAAAATGTTCTGCCGCTTCACGCTCTTACATTCCTGCTTCACTCTGGCCAGCCGTTAAAAAACATTTAATTGCACAAGCAAGTGATTTAAAAATGGGATCTCCAGAGGATACTTCGAACTTTGTAAATGCAGTTATTCACGAAGGTTCTTTCGATAAAATTGCAAGTTTTATTGATGCTGCAAAAGCAGATAAAGATGCAGAAATTATTATTGGTGGTAATCACGATAAATCTATTGGTTACTTTATAGAGCCAACTGTTATTGTGAGTAATTCACCAACTTACGCAACCATGACAACTGAATTATTCGGCCCTGTAATGACTGTTTATGTGTATGAAGATGCAGATTGGGAAGCTTCTTTGAAATTAGTGGATGAAGCTACAGAATACGCATTAACAGGAGCCATCTTTTCTAAAGATAGATATATTGTTGAAAAGGCTTCTAAAGCATTAGAAAATGCTGCAGGAAACTTTTATATTAACGACAAGCCTTCAGGAGCAGTTGTAGGTCAGCAACCATTTGGAGGCGCAAGAGCTTCAGGGACAAATGACAAAGCTGGTTCGGCACAAAACTTATTACGTTGGACCTCTGTAAGATTGATAAAAGAAACTTTTATTTCTCCTGTAAATTATAAATATCCTTTTTTAGGTTAGAAAAATAAGTGTTAAAAAAAAGCCTCATCAATTAATTTTGATGAGGCTTTTTAAGTTTTTAGAAACACTTATTTTATCATCAGTTTTCTTGCTGTTTGCTTATTTCCATTGGTAACTTTTAACAAGTACAACCCTGAAGAAGCTTTCTCAAAAAAGATATCTTCAGAGAAATTTGTAAACGTATTATAGTAATTTTTCTCGTCAATCAAGCGACCTCTAATATCATATAATTGAACGGAAACTTTGTCTGTATTGATCACTTTTAAGGCTAAAATAAAAGCTCCTTTCGTGGGATTTGGAAATAAATTAAACCCCTCAAAAGCAATATCATCAATCGAAGCAGTTACGTCTTCTACCATGATGGTATAATCTTCTACCTCTCCATCAAAATTCTCCATACAGGAAGTTGGATAGGTAATTGGATCGGGATCTGAATATCCACTAGAAATCCTCATAACAGTATTACCTAAACTAGCACCCGACGGAATAGTAATAGATAAAATACTTTGGTCTGTGGAACCGTTTGCTGTATCTACCGCAGACCCGAGGTCGTACTCTTCTCCAGCATCATCAAAACTACAGTTTTGATTCCAATCTATCCAAACTTTTGCCTGCACTCTATAAGGACCATCCGTATTTACATTGACCATTAAACCATAGCTTTCATTTAATTTTACAGCCGTATTTATTGTTGTGTAATCAGAATATCCACTTGGTTTTGCAGAAACATTATTTATGGTGTTAAATTGCACTAAAGTAGTACTGGTTGCGAAAGAAGTTTCGCCAAAAGAAACACAAGTAATGCAAGATCTTGTCGTAAAACTAAAAGTATCAGAAAAGCTTCCTTCACCGCAGTCGTTTTTTGGTTTTACCCTCCAAAAATATTCGGTTCCTTCGCTTAAATTTGTTAAACTATAAAAATTTCCTTGAACATTTCCACTAGAAACAATCGTTTGAAATCCATTATCAGAAGCTACTGACACCTCATAAGATGATGTATTTTCATCTTCATCCCACCTTAAAATTCCATTTAAAGAAACATTTGTGATACCATTTGCTGGAGATGACAAACTTGTCGCATTAAAAGTAGTACTTTGTAAGTTTAAAGCTACATCTATATTTTGGGTAACAGTTGCTGCAGTTCCAACAATATTAATATCATAATTTTTGGCTTCTTTCCCATCTAAATTAGAAATTGTTACTTCTATATCGCCATTTGCAGAAATTGTAGTTGGATTAAATGTTACGACAGAGCCTGTTGGGTTTCCCGAAGCACTCAAAGTAACTGTTTCCGTAAAATCGTTTATAAAATCGAAATTTACGGTGTAACTGCTACTTTGACTTCCTTCATTACAAACCGCTTGTTCACCCGTTTTATCTACCATTAAAAAAGTTGGCGCTGATGAAACAATACTAAATTTAGAAGTATTTACATTATAAAAAATATTATCTGCAGCTTCAACCATAATTCTTGCATCTGCTGTGGCATTATTGGGTATTAACACTTCTTCTGATTCATCATTAGGTGTATTCGTTTTTAAGAAAATCGGAAATGTAAGGCCGCCATCAATAGATAATTTAATATGAACATTTTCACAATCTATGGGAGCAACATCCGTAGTTCCTTTGTTCCAAGTAACGGAGATGGTTTGCCCAG
>TARA_B110000967_G_scaffold158540_1_pt1 | contig 21496 bp, 22 predicted proteins | sample TARA_B110000967 | Tara Oceans TARA_B110000967 (sample SAMEA4397903) | marine metagenome | biome: Polar Biome; feature: [DCM] deep chlorophyll maximum layer (ENVO:01000326); material: water (ENVO:00002006), including particulate matter (ENVO:01000060) such as... | depth 35 m
TAACTGTTACCACGGTAACAGGTACCAGTACGTATGAGTAAACAGTCGTGGCAATCGGGCCGATCGCGGAGGCGGAATGTGGTAAATGGGAAACCCGCACCTCCAAACACATCGGGTGGTCCGCGCTTGTTTCGTCGGACGCCAAGTCGAAGATCCTCGCGAGCGCGGCGACTCGCGCGTTTAGGCCTGCTACAGTGTCTTCGGTGCCGCCGTCGGTGCCGTGACTCGCCACCCGTGATACGGAGTTGGACAGGACCACGAAGGATTCGGGTGTGTTCTTTTTTGGGCGCGAGGCTTGCTTCTGATTTGTGGCCGCGAGCCCATCCCCCGCGCCTCGACCGGTTCCGCCTGTCATCACGGTCCCACCTTTGGCCCACGCCGGCAGTCCTGCGGAACCGCCCGAATGCCCCCCCGACGCCGACCCGGGAAGAACCATGAAGGACTCGTCCATCGTGTCTACGGGTGTTTGGGACCCGCCCCCCCGGGTCGGGTCCAACTTGGTGGCCGTCGAAAAAGACGAAGACGGTGCCGCATCTTCGGGCGCGCCACTTAAGTCCAACACCGCGGCGCACGCCTGGCACCGGAACAAAAGCGACCGCGGCTCCGCGGTCGTCGTGGCCGCCATCGCGAGTTCGCGCCGGCCTCCCACGGCGTGGCGTGGGGAATGGCGCGTAAGTGACCACGTCTGGGATGAGACGACTGTACTGGTCGTTTTTTGCCGGGAAGCGTCGCGAGCAAAAATCCAAATGTGAGAAAAAGCTGACTGTTTTCCGTCCCCAAAGGTCGCGGGTCATCATCACAGCTCGGCGCGCGCACGTCTGGTCGTTCGACATGCGCTGCCCGTCGCTGACGACGGCGGGCGTGAGCGGACGCGTCGCGACGCGGTGTGGCGCGTCGCGGCCGGTGCGACGCACACGCGGGAGACTAATTGCCCATACGTCTTGCGCACACAGGCCGGTTTCGATTCGAACGCATTCGGTTTTGCGCACGTCATCATCCAAGGCCAGGGACGACGATTGCGCGGTTTCCTGGGTCGAGGACCCGGGGTTGAACCCATCTTTGTTGTGCGAATCCTCGGTTCTTTCCGTGGCACGGAGGTTCACGACCCAGGAGGAGTGGGACAGGTACCAGTCCCCGGGACGGTACTGGGAGATGTTGCGTTCGACGACGTCGTCGGGGACGGCGCGACGCGTATCGGGGCCGGTGTTGTTGCTCACGCTGTTTTCAGTCGCCGTCGGATACGCCAAGCTCACGTTTCCCGTGACGGCCTGGCTAGCACAACTTCACACGCTTCAGCCCATTGTTACCGTCGCGGGAGGCGCGGTGACTTTGCTGTTGGCGTTCCGAACCAACGCCGCGTTCGCGAGGTTCAACCAAGCCGCCGATACGTTCGCGCGCGCGGTTTCGGCGACCCGGAACCTTTCGCGGAAAATGGTCGTCTGGTGCCCGGTCGCTGAACGCGCGAGACAGTCGAAGCTGGTGTGCGCGCTTCCGTGGGCGATTAAACACCGTGGGCAAGGTATCGAGGGAACGGCGGCGGCGAGAGGCGAGCTGGAGAATGTGCTGGGCGATGATTTGATGGAGGCTCTTTTCGAGTTGGACGCCGAAACCAAAAATATCCCGGCGGTAGTGATGACTGAAATAACCAGAGGGCTTGACGTGATGAACGAGTCTGGGGTGGACAAAATTTACCAGCTCCTGATGGACAATGACCTCACGTCACTACACGCGTGCGTCGCGCAAGTGGACCGCATCGCGGCCACGCCGACGCCGGTTTCGTACGCGCGACACATCACGCGTGGAGTTTTGATTTGGTTAGCGCTGTTCGTGGCGAGTTTAAACGTCACAACGCTCGCGGCCCTGTGCATCGCCACCCCCGCCATTGCCTTTCTCTCCTGGCTCTGCCTGGGCATAGACGACATCGGCATGCAGCTGGAACAGCCGTTCACGGTTTTGGCGGTGGCGCAGTTTTGCTTGGAGTGCGAACAGGACGTGACGCGCGAGATGACGGCGTCGAATTGGACGCCGCGAATGGATGCCGTTTTGGGAAAGGCGCGGAAAGTCGAGGTTGAAAAAACCGCAAGTGCCTTTACGAACGCGCAGCGCACGGGGTTTGACGACGTGGTGCGACCGGGAATTCCCGGCCGTGCTTTCGTGGAGCCGACCCTAAATTCTAGCCTTATGGAGTCCACACAAAACCCAGACGGGGCGAAACGAACCGCCGACGAAAGGCGAGCGGTGGGTTTAGACGCGAGTTGAATTTTGTACCAAAGCACTACTGCACATGTGATTGAGGCGGCTAGTGCGGTGCATAAGCGGTGGGTATATTTGAGAGTACCTTCAAGGTAATAGACTGCTGTACATGTAACTGAGGCTAAGTGCTACGCATACGCGGTGGGTATATTCGTAAAACTACGAAGAGTTTTCTACTCAACTACCAGTCTCCTTTCCGTATCCGTACTTTTCCGAAAGTGCCGCGGCAAACGCGTCGACGTACGTCGTCGTTCGCGGCACGACCGTTTCGTCGCCCACGCGCAGTTTCTCCAGAAGCGTGTTCATCGCGATCCATTTCGTTTCCGTGACCTCTTGTTCGCCTATCACGAGCTGCGTCGTGGCCGAGTCCCTTTGCAGGAAGTACACGTCCTCGAAGCAGTTACACCCGCCCATTGCGGCTTGTTCCGCCGGAACTGTGAAGTGAAAAGCGAGCTCGTTTGGTTCGCACACCACACCAAGCTCCTCCGCGAGCTCACGCACCGCGGTCGCCCGTGACCCCATCCCAGCCTCGACATGGCCCGCCGCGCTGATGTCCCACCGGTCCGGGAACGTGTCTTTTGAAGACGAGCGTTTCTGTAAGAGCACGTGTTGTTTAGCGCTGTCCACCAGCCACACGTGGACCGACCGGTGCCAGTCCCGGTCGCGATGCACCAAGCCTCTTTGTTTCTGTTCCCCGGTCGGGGTTCCTTTGTCCGTAAAGATGTCGAACCCGTCAATAGGCGCGTGCATCACGTCGAACATCTCGGAATCGCTCTGAGGCTCGGACAACGCCGCGGGGTTTGGAGGACCCGACGCCATGGTGGGCGCGCGGGGACTGCACGCGCGAATGGCACGCGAGCACATTTTCGTGCAATCGTGGCAACGAAGAATCTTTTTGGTGATGACTTGGCACTTAGATATCATTCCTCCTTCGCACGGCGTCACGTGTTGAGACGCAATGGCGACGCATGCGCTCGTTTCGAGCTTTGCTGCGGTGCCATTCGCTGGGCGCACGGGTGCTTTCACGAGAAAAACCTCACCGCGCGGCGTGGTCGTGCCCCGCACGGGCGCACACACAGTCGTGACATCGGTATCGGCGGTTGAAACGAACAACGCTTTTTCGTCGCGTTTCACGCAAAAGAACTCACCGCGCGGAGTGGTCGTGCCCCGCGCCAGCGCACACACAGTCGTGACATCGGCGGTTGAAACGAACAACGCTTTTTCGTGGTGTCGAGCACGTGTCTTCGTCGCGTCCTCCCTCGTCGCGACCGTTTTATTCACCACCGCGCTGCCCCCCGCCGCCCACGCGATTGACTTCGAAATAATGGACCCGAGCGTAAAGGAGTACATGGATTCGAGGGATGACGCGATGCGGATGAAGTGCGAAGGAGGCATGATGGATTGCGACGGCGACCGACGAACGTACGCAAAGGCGCAGAGCGCAAACTTCGTGCGAAGAAACTCGGGCGAGGTTTTCGAACCCCCGCCTTGTAAGGTGGAAGAGGCGTGTACGACTGATATCGTGGGCGCGGCGATTGCGGGGTTGTCCGGGCTCACGACATCGGAAAAACTGGAAAAGATGGGCAAAGACGGCGACGCCGTGAACGCCACGCGGCCGTATTTCGGAAACCCGGTTGGGAACCGGGTGGAGCAGGACCTCTCGGAGGGAAAATAAAAAACGTTTACGTAAGAGACGATGGGACGCGAATGATGTGTACACAAGTATTAATACCACCTACTTTTTAACCTCTTCTTCTTCCGTTTCCTGCTCCACCGTGTGCGTCTCATCGGCCGTGCCCTCATCAATCGTCTCCGTTTCCTCCTCGGTCAAGTCCATTCCCCGCGTGTCAACCTCGACCCCCGAGGCTTGAAACGTTTTCATCCAACGCTTCGCCGCGTCGATGTCACCCACCCTCGCCGCCGCGCTGACTACTTGCGTGGCGAACCCCTCATCAATCGCGTTCGCCCCCCCGATCGACCTCCACAGCTCGTACACGGTAATGGCTTGTGTTGCTGTTTCGCACTTTGCCAACAGTAAGTCACACGCCTCCCTCGTGACCTTAAACCCCATCACGTGGTGTTTCGCCGCGGCGCTCACCGCGGCGGCGGCATTTCCAGCCGAAAACGACTTCTCGACAAACATCAACAAACTGTTGGGATGTAACCCTCCTCTTTTGCCGGGTTTTTCGGTGCTAATAAGGGACCCTTCAACGATACCCCCTAACCCCCACCTGTCATCCGACGCGGCGAGGAACGTTTTCGAGGCGTGAAACGTCGCCACGGCGCGCGCCGCCATCGTGGCGTCTTCCGCGGACTTGACCTTGTCGATCACCTGCATCATGTGTCGCTCCGCGGGAACCACCTTCTGCTTGTACCGCGCGTCCAACGCGTCGCACATCTCAGCCACGGTCATTGCCGGGTACCCTCTTTGTGCGTCGCCGTGCGTCACGGCGTACGCCACGTTCACGCCCGCGTACGTACCGCGCACCACCGTGGACGGGACGCGCGAAGACCCGGCATCGGTGGAACCTGCTTCCGATCCCGAAGACAACGCGAGTGAATCGGTTTGGAACAGCCGAGCCGTCGAGGCGATTCTGTATCCCGACCCGCACGCGAGACGCGAGGCGCGCGCGATACCGAACGCGGCCAACATGGTCCGTGTCGGCGCGTGGTACCGAATGGCGGATCAGCCGAGGGACCAACCGCGTTTTCGTGCGACGGCATCACGGCATTTGGGCGCCGCCCAGAGGTGTCCCCAAATCAGCCGTCGTGACCCATACGTCGAAAAATGCAACAAAACCAAGGATATAAATTAACCCCCGTGAAGCAACCAAGCGCAACCTCGCGTGTAGCCAGAGTTTGTGACGGTTCTGCAGGCTACCAGACTTTGCGCACTCGTTCCACTGATCAGAGGCCGTGGAGGCGTATCATATGCCTCTATACATTGCGCCAGCGAAATCAGGCGCGAACCTGCCAGAGTGACCTTCGATGGCTCGGGGCTTAGGCTTCAAACCTAAGGGGGCTTAGCGGCCCAGGTGTTCGATTCACCCTCACTGGCGCCACCCTTTTGCACCGGCTCACGTGGGTTACGGATGGGTTGTACGAATAAGGGAGTTGATGAACCGGCAGCGATAGCTTGTGCAGGTGGCCGGGCAGCAGGTGCCGCGGCATGGTGTACGGTATGAGATGTGGGTGAAGCGGAGGTGTACAACGTATGCCAAAGTAGACTAAATGCTTACATGCTATAAAAAGGACTCTAGCTACATCAATCACAGTTCCTTTGTCCGCGCCGGCCTCGGGGTGAACAACCCTTTTAAGGTACCGACAAACCCTTTGTTTTCATTCAGCAAGTCAAACAGCGCGGTGAAGTGCGGTTCCACGAGTGACACGACCTGCCTGACGTAAGGATCACAGTGTTGCTTCAAGTACAAGTCGTACCCTTGTACGACGTAAACTCCGAGGGTTTGCCAGGCGACGAAAAAAACGGTAACCGCCGCTACCACCGAAACCAAACCCGAAAAAAACGGGTGTTTCTCCACCCACTTCTCCGCCTTCCTCTGCAACCTCTCCAGGGGATCCGCACCTCTTGTGCCGCGACGCTTGCCTCGCGCGTTGGGGCGAGAGCCCTGTGGGGGTAGATTTGGGTCGATCGGGGGCGGTTAGATTCGAAGCTCCAGTTGAAAAAACTTGAGTCAAGTCAATCCAGACAGATCAGCTCGATCGTCTGGCGTGAGATGTCGGAGGGGCTTTGTGTCGCCCGCGCGTGGCGTGCGGATCCGGGCGATAAAGATAATCCACCGTTTTTCTCCGCGTCGTTTTTTACTGACACCCCTCATTTGCAGAAGGTCAGGGGTAACAAGCGGCTTTTGTTTGCGTGGGGAACGGCCGGGACGGCCGGGACGGGGACCGATGTGCGGGGATGGGCGGGGAAAAAAGGTTGGCTGGCCGCCACCCCTCGGGATGGTTGGGGAGGCGACAAAACGCGCGTCACGAGGCGTGACTATTCCAGACGTGTTTCCGTCGCACCCGCGCGTTTGTGTGTCACGTACCCTCGGGCCCGCGGCGGGCATGTTTCGGCGTTCTCCCGACCTCCCTCACCCGGTGCGCGTGCGCGCGCACTCGAAAGTAATGTGGAGAGAAGGGTTTTTGGCTTTTTGCGAGCTTCAGTTCTTTCACCGATGAAGTTCATCGCCGATTCGCGTTTTCACGTTCGAGTGTCGGTTTCGACTTTTCGGTCGGACCGATGAAGCGCGCTGTTTTGAAACCGACTTTCAGGTCACGAGACATTGCGGCGTTTTTGGAGTTTCCCCTCGCTTCGTTCCCGTCCCAGACACGAGTCCAGGCGCGCGCCATTCGCGTCGCGCACCGAACCAGTGGACGCCACCACGTCGAGGCGAGGTCGGCCTCGACTTGCACGCGCGCGAAGCACTCGCAGAACCGCGGTCCGGCTTCCAGGTGACCGGCTGGTGACTGTCATCCCGGTCCTTCGGAAGCGAGCGCCCTCCGAAACAAGCCACGACAGCTTTCGGGACAGTGCTCAGATTTGCCAATTGACGACCGCTTCGGGGTTCGTACCACGGCAACACGATGCCTCCCCACCGCACCTCGATGCCCGCGTTCCCGCGTCACGACCCCTTGATGGACAAGGATAACGCGCCAGCGCCCCGTGTTTCCGCGACCGCGCTCGCCGCGAAGCTCTCCGGCGTCGGCGCCTCTTGTGTTACCGCCATGAAGCCCGCGCTCGGCCGGGACACCGGCCCCGCGGTGCTTCGCCTTGGCAGGCCAGCACAAGTCCCGACCCTTGCATTCGACGACGCCAAGGTAGGGGCCAGTATAACCGTACCCCTCCGCGTGCAGAACGACACACCGCACACGCAGTCCGCGCATTTCGAAAACGTCCCCCGAGGCGATGGCGTGCTCGTAGATCCCGACCGTGTAACGCTTCCCCCCGGCGCGTCGCACGTCGTGAGGGTGAGTTGGTGTCCCTCCAAAGTTTGCACCACAAGGTACACACACATCATGAAGGTCACTATCGACGACGGCGAGGGCGACGTAGGACGCGTAAAACGAGGCTCAAAGAACGCCCTGGAGGTGCACATGAAGGGATCGCGCGTTTCACAAGCCGCAGGGAAAACGGATAAAAGCAAAGCCGCGCCTGGCGCCCTGTCGTACACGTTCAACGCGAAATCCAACGCCACGCGAAGGGCCTCAAGTGTCGTATCTACCAGTGGCTTGCGGTGCTCCGAAACGCGTCGCGTTTCCGCGATCGCGCCCGTCGCCAAAACGCTTCGGCTGCGACGCGTTGAGGAAGCAGAGTGCGTCGCGTCTGTCAATCAGACGTCCCAACACCACCCTAGCCGCTTTGCGTCCTTCCGCACCGGCGCGAGCGTTGCCACACACCACGCCGAGGTTTTTAAGGGCTGGATCAACTCCGTGATTGCGCCCGCGATTGACTTTGGCGACTCGGTTGGTTCCGGTGACGTGTCGTCGGCATCCGCCGCGCGCGCGCGCGACCGCCGCGGCGCCGAGTCCGCCGCGCGCGAGCGCCTGTGGCACCTCTATTCAAACGACACGGAGTTGCGAGAAGTGATTTTACGAGTAGAGGCTCTGATCGACGATGGCCGGTTGAAACTTCGAGGCGCAGGGGATAACTGCGAAAACGACAAAAGCGGCATTAACGCCAAGAGCGCCGGGTCGTTCATGGATGACATTTCGCTGCGCCAAAAGTTTCGAGACGTACGTATTGCGCGTTTCCCAAATCCAGGCACACTGTGTGCCCATACAAGACTGACACTTTCTTTTATTGGTATCAGGCCCTGGGTTCGTACTCGCCGTTCTGGCTGCGAACCGTGGTGGACGTGATCGTTGGCGATGATTTGCGAACTGCGTTGGGACACGACGCTCGCGACGACACACACAAAAACACGTCGGAGCAAAAAACGCGCCAAACGCTAATCGACGCGCTGATGCGCGACGCCGAGATCGAGTCGACGTACGGATCGGCCGGGTCGGGTGGGCCTCCGTTTAGGGAGGGGTACGCGGAAGAGCTTTCCGGTACGGTGCTAAAACGCATCCTGCTGCTGGCGTTTCTGCTTGACCGGGTGCAAGCCGGGGTTTCCGCGAACGCGCCTTTGCTTTTCCGAAAAAGCTCATCGGTCAAGACGAGCGCGGATTTCGTGCGACTCGCGCTCAGCGCGTCGTGCCACGGCGAAGGCGACTTGCTTCGGCGGCTGGGACACTTCGGGTACAAGCTTCATTACGCGCAGGACCCGGTTCGGGAGTTTGACTTTGCCGTGATCAACTTAGCGGTGGATTTGCGGGACGGGATTCGCTTGTGTCACTTGGTGGACGTGCTCGGGGGGGTTTGTGGGGAGACAAGCGCGCTCACCGACGCGTCGTTCCCGGCGACGGCGCGCGTTGCGAAGAAACGAAACGTGGAACGCGCGCTTTCGCTCGCGGTTTCTTTAGGCGTGGTTGGCCTGCGAAGCGTCTGCCCGGACGAAATAGTGGACGGGTCCCTGGAAAAAACCTCACTCGTGCTTTACCACCTGCAGATGCACTTCCAGGCGCCTCTGTTGTTGGGAGAGTGGGTCACAGTGACTACGGAAACGGAGGTTTGGAGGGAAAGGCGCGTCGCGCAAATCACGAGGGGCGACGTTTGCAAGACGTTTTGGAAAAACACGATGGCGTCGGGGGCCGGTACCGGCGCGACGCGCGAAGACGTCGACGAAGAGTTAGTCGCGGAGGCTCTGTTCAATGAAGAGCTGGCGGATGCGCGCCTTTCTTCTAGCTACGAAGAGGCCGGTGATGACAGCGAAACCGTTTCCGTCGTGCAACAGTGCGAAACCAAGTTGCTTCGCTGGTCCCGGGCGGTGGTTTCTACTTTCGGGGCGGAGGTGACGAACCTTTCCTCCGACTTCGCCAGCGGCGCCGTGTTGTGTTTGCTGATACACGCGTACGCACCGGAGCTGGTGCATTTACGAGAGATCACGAGAGTGGATGCCACGTCGTTGGGGTGTCTCTCAATAGACGCACACGCCGCGGGGTGTGTTAAGCGAAACTTTGACGTCGCGAAACGCGCGTGTTTAGTGATGCCGCGCGGCGACGAGCTCGCCAAGGTTCCCTTTGACGAAATCGACGCCACAACCTGCGCGGACGGGGTTAGCAAACACGTCGTGGTTTCGTTTCTGGTCGTGTTGAGGCACCGACTGCTTGGTTTGAAGCAACAGCACGCCGCCGCGAGGGTTGTGCAGCAAACCTGGCTGAAACGGCGACGCGTACGGTTCGAAGTCGAGGAACACGAACCGTCGGTCTGGGCGTTCCGGGTACAGGTTGCGGCGACCCGGGTGCTTCAAAAGTTCTGCCGCGGTTTTCTGGGGCGACGAGTGGCGAGGGAACGCGCTGCTGGTATCGTGACTTGCCAGACCCTGCGACGCGGGTTCGTCGCGCGCCGTTTGTTGCGCACCGCGATCGACGCAGCCACCACGATTGCCAAGCACGCGCGCGGGATGTCCGCGCGGTTCGAGTGGATCGACATACGCTTCGCGACGCTCGTCGCGCAGACGCATTGCCGAGGGGCGTTTTTTCGGAGGAAGTTTTTGTGGCTTAAAGACGTGACCACGAAACTGCAACAGTTGCGCCGAGCCTCCGTGACCCGGAACGCCTTCCTCGAGTACCGCACCCAGTCACGAGCCGCGACGAAAATCGCATCAAATTTCAAGACGTGGTGTTGTCGGTGGGATTTTCTTTCCCTGCGCGACGCCGCGGTTGTTTGTCAGCGCCGAGTCCGAGCGTCGCGGAAAACCAAGACGCAGCGAAGTGCGTTTCTTTCGCTGCGACGCGCCGCGGTTTCGGCGCAGACGGTAAGAAGAGGTGCGGTGTGTCGCCGGTGGTTTTGCGAACAAAAGGACGCGGCACTCACCATCACGCGACACTGGAGAGGGTTTACTCAACGAGAGAACTTCCTGGATCTCAAGTGCTACACGTTGACGTGCCAAGCTTCGCGGCGAGGCGCCGTCCAGCGACGCGCGTTTACTACACTGCGTGACGCGGCGGTTGTCTCTCAGCGCGCGGCGAGGCGCGCGATGGCCAAGAGACGCGCCGACGCGGAGAAAAACAAGTGCCAGGAGGCATCGAACAACCTGCGCCACACCGCCGCGATCACGGTGCAGCGACACGTCAGGGGCTGGCGCGCGCGGGAAGAATACCTGGACTTTTTGTGCGACGTGATTTCGTGCCAGGCGCTTTGGCGAGGCGCTTTGGCGCGGAAAAGGTTTTCTTGTCTCGTCGACGAAGCAGTGAAACGCGCTGCGGAAGTGTCCGCCCGGAACTTGCTGGAGCTGACAGCGAGGGAGTCCGCGGCACACGAATTAGCAGCCGCGAGGTTGGCGGACCACACCGAACGCCAAACCGCGATTGAAAAGGCGAAATCGCTCAAAGCGGAAACCAAGCGCAGAGTCGACGCCAAGACTCCGGGGAAATCGGTCCGGACACGGAATTCGGAAATCGCGCCTGAACGAAATCCATCAAAAGCGGTTGCGGTGAAAGCCGAAAGGAAACTAACGTTTGACCTCCTCCAAACAACCGCGGAAATGGAAACGCAAGCCGCCACGGTGGTGCAAACGGCGTGGCGCGGGTGGACCTGTCGCGTTGATTTCGCGCTCGTGCGATGGGCCACGGTCACGGCGCAGGCGGCGGTAAGAGGCGCCAACGCCAGACGCGCGTTCGTGACGCTGCGACACGCGGCGGTGGCGTGCCAGCGCATCGCGCGTGATACGGCGCAGGCGCGCAAAGCGACCTTTCGAGCAGAAGCGGCGACACTCCGACGAAGACGCGCCGCGATGGGGGCGTCGGCAGCTGCGCCTGCTCGTCTCTTAGCAGCTGCGCCCGCTCGAGTAGCAGCAGCGCCCGCTCGAGTAGCAGCGGCGCCCGCTCGTCTCGCGAGAAACGCGTTTCAAGCTACTGCTCGCCGCGCGCGAACCTCGTCCAACTCCGCGCTCGCGTGGTCCACGGCGTCGTCCGTGGGGGCGTCTTCCGAGGACGAAGCCGAGGAGGCGTACGCCGGCTTCGAAGACGCCGCCACGTTGTCTGACCAAGACGACGGTAACTCATCGCAAGACTTGTCAAGGTTTGACCAGGGCCATTTCGAGAGCGACGAGTACGAACCGCGCGAGAACAAAGGCTTCGCCGCCGCGACCGCCGCCGCCGCCGCGCTCGCGGACGCGCGGTCCCTCGGCGACGTCCGCCACGCCCTGGGTGCCTTGGCGCTTGCTGTCCAAGCTTCCGCCGGCGGACGCGCTGGCGCGTCCTCGCAACACGCGTTGCGCTCGCTGCTGCGCACCATGCGCCGGTGCGACCGCGGCGAGAAACACGCGCCGGTGCTGGCGTTGGCGTACGAAGTTTTGCGCACGCTGTCGTTTGACGAAACCGGACCGGGCGCGAGTTGTTTGTTTGCGCAAAAAGACACCCTGGTGACACTCACGGAGCACATGCAGATCTTCCGGGACCGGCCTGAGGTGGTTGGCGCGGCGGCTGTGGTGCTGGGGAATTTGTGTCGTGACACGCAAAGGGCGCGAGCCGTGGCGCGAGCGGAGCGCGGGCGCACCGCGCGACGCATCAAGGGCATCGCCGAGATTCTCACGAACACGCTCGCCGCGCGGAAAAGCAGGGGGGCGGGGTATGGGCAATCGCTCGGCGAAGACCGCAAAGCGAGGGAGGAACACACTTACGTCGTCGCACTAACGCACACCGTGCACGCGATGACGGATTTGGTGACGCAGTTGGCGAGGTGCGAAGGCGAGGTTGTTTACGAAAGAGTCACGGCGCGTGTTTCTTTTTCGCGACCGAACGAGGAAGGTGTGGAACCCTTCGTCGCGCCGTCGGTTCCAATCGCCGCCGCGGCGCCGGCCACGAAGTTCAAATCAGCGCCTCCTCGTTCGAGTTCGCGCCTTGGGAACGCGCAGCTCGCGGCGTCAAAGGTTGTACAGGTGCGTGAGGTCAAGGAGAAACCTGGACACGGACGAGCGCCGCATAACAAGCAGACTAATTGCCCATACACGGACGAGCGACGCGCGCCGCTTGCGCCGCGGTACGCGCCAACCGCGTTTGCGAAGAAACCGGTAACGAACGCCGACGCGGGGCGACCCGGGAAAGGTGCGCCTCCGCCGTCCGTGCGCCGGGAAAAGGAAAACGACACCGACACCGAACAGCGCACAACTCCTCCTCCGTTTTCCTTCGCCTCCCACTTCACAACGAGGTGGGACACACACAACGCGTCGCCGATCATGTCGCCGAGGTACGTGAGGTGAGGTGAGACGATCGATGTGAGTTGACGTCTCTGCGTCGAAAAGTTGTGAGAGATGAAAGAGACGGGAGACACGCGGGGGAAGATACTACGCTTCACGCGCGGGGGAAGATACGGGGACGGGGATGGATAACACGTGAACATAAATAAGAACGATACTACTCGTGTTAATACGCCTCCGCACGCATACCCACGTTTCAGCAACACGTAACAGTCACGTTTCACGTAACTTTCATCACGAAATCCAGCCCCAGGTACAGCCTCACGAAATCCAGCAGGCACAGCACGAACATCCCGACGCCCATGGCTTGCCAGAAAACCTGCGCGAGGTTAATTTTATCCTTCGTATCCTTCCCTTCGTCCAGCGCGAGAAACACCGGGAAGGACACTAAAAAGTAGATTCCGTAAAACGCGCTTCCCAGCGTGTACGCCACGTCCCTGTTTTCGAACTCGTAGTACGGGAACCCGCAGATCGTGAGGGACTCCATGAACGCGGTGGTGTACGCTAGCGAGGCTACCAATGCGCTCGTGAAGAGCAATCGGGCCGCGTTTTTTTCGTACCCCGTTTTAACCCACCGCAGCGCGCACGAACTCAACACGTGGTAGAACATGAAATACGCGTGTGTCATGAAATAAAGCGCGATCGGGACGTCGTTTAAACGGTGCGCGTGGAACGTGTATTTCGCGTGTAAAACCTGGTAGAAGTAGTGCGTGTACCAGTAGTTTCCTACGAAGGAAAAAATGGCGATCCACGCGTTGGCTTTGAGAACGTACTGCTCGCTCCTTGGTCGGACTGAACCGTCTTTTAAAATATCCCCACCAAGGGGTTTGAACAGAGGCACCACTATGTACGGCGCAGCACACGACACGCAGTACCCTAAATAACCCCACGGGCCCCACCACTCGTACCAGCCGAAAAAAATAACGAACCCGACGCTCGCGATCCACCCGGCGCTGACTTTCAAGATGAAAGCCTCGGCGTGGTGTTTGGAAGGATTTGATGACTTGTCGCAAAGCCATCCTGTTACTACGCTTTTGCCTTTCGCTTTGGAGGCTCCTCTTTTGGTCTTAGCAGCAGGCACCGGAGTCAGGGTCATTGCTAGGGAGCCGCAAATCGCGAACAGCGTGGCGAAGATCTTGGCCATGGTGACCCAGACTTCGGGAACGGCGGGGGCGAGCGAGGAGAAGGACGGCATCGTATGATGAGGAACTCGCGTGTGTCCAGCCAGACACGACACCGGCAAACCGCGAGGAGTGACTCAACCTCGAGACACGAACGACCGCACGAGAAAGCCGCCAGTTATCGTGCGTGCAATCGACGCGGGGATACGCGCGCAGGACACTGCGCTCCGTGGCCCTTCGCGGCGGGATGATGACTGGACCAATCATCTTTCTCGAAAAACCTGCAGTGCCTAAAATTGGGGCTGCCTTTCGTTTTGATGACTGCGCCGTCGCGGCCAGATTCGACCGCGCCGACGCCCCGGCAGCCACCCGAAAACCACACGATGCCTGGTACGTTTTCGGACACGACACCTCACCTCATCCACGTTTCCTGCAGAACCACATCCCGCGAAGTTTGGTCAGTTCGTGACTCCGCGCGGGGCCCGACCATTCTCCAAAAGGGAAAGCGAGCGCGCTTTTCGCATTTAAAAATCATCCCCGATCGATCCCATCCCCGACCTTCGTCGTGGGTACCACGCTCTGACCTAACCCTAAACCCCCAACCCTAAACCCTACTACCCCGGACAGACAAAGACGCGATCGTGGACGACTCCGAGGAGGAAGAGGACGTCGTGACTTCCGATTCCGAGGAAGAGGAGGTCCCGGCGAAGAAGAAGCAAAAGGTTGAGAAGAAGAAACCGAAAAAGAAGGTGGCAGATGGAGATTCGGACGACGACTCCATAAACTCGGAGGTGGTGGATGACCTTTCGGGGGACGAGGTTGATACGTCGAACATCATCGAAGGCGGCCGAAGGGCGCGCAGAGGAAGAGCCACGACGTTCACCTACACCGCCGGAATCGCGGACTCGGACGAGGACTCCGATGAGGATTGAAGATGGGGGTTGGGATGAGATTTCGAGCATCTCGTGGAGAACAAAACTTGTCAAAATTTGAACTGGCTCTTTTTTCTCTTTGTTTTCTTTTCTTGTCTCTTGTCTCTGCTGATCGCGTTTCGCGCCACCAGCTCCGCTGGCGCCGGAAGCTCGCCGCTCGCCTTTCGTCGCTCCAGTTGGCATGCGGGAAATATCTCGTTCAAAAGAATTTTCTCGAAGCAAATCAGACGTTTTCTGATTCTGCGATTTTTTCAGGGTCAACGGCCTCCCTGAATTGCGTTTCAAACCCTGTGGTGACCCTTGAAGCGATGTCGTTTACTATCAAGTTTCACCGCGGGACTGGATTTGACTGACGTTGTCTTGTCCCTCGCACCCAACACGCGCGTCACATCACGCGGCGTCGGAAGGACGACGACGCTGGACAACGCACGAACGCACGCCACACGCGCGCGTTTCGGTTAGGGGCTTACCTAGTCCACGTTTGTGTGGAACAGAGTCGCGAACGCGTGACTCGCGGAGACCCGGGCGTGCGCGAATCCGGGAACCGGAGGGCGGCGACGCAGTTGCACACCGCCTGGGAAAACACTCCGCCTGGGAAAACATCCGCCCGCGGTTGTGTGTGTCGGGAACGCGTGTGGTGCTCTTGTGCGAGGCGGGGAAACGCGTTCGTTACCCGTGCCCTTCGCGCAGAACAGCTAGGGAAAACGTTCCGTCGCGAACAAGCCCCGTTCACGGTCCGGTAACACCGCACGCGTCTCCCCGGGGACCGAGGTTGGGGACGGAAAACATCCGGGAAGGGAACACCTCGGCGTAGGCAAGGGACCAAACACACGTCCTCGCCGCGATGAAGACCTCCGCCGCGATGATGGAAGCGGCGAAGACGCGCAAGGCGTACACGATCACCAAGTCGCGCGAATCGTGGACGGAAAGCGAACACACCATGTTTCTGGAAGCAATCAACCTGTACGTCTCTTGCGAAGCACACCCCCGCGCCCCCCCTCTTGGGAAAACAAGATGCGCTGGCAAAAACGACAAGTCGGACCGGACCGGTCGTCATTTTTTCTAAAAAAATCCCAGGCCGTCCGTCTCCCGCGCGTCTTCTGACCCTCCCCCCCCTAAACACAGGTACGACCGCGACTGGAAGAAAATCGAATCCTACGTCGGCACCAAGACGGTGATCCAAATCAGGAGCCACGCGCAGAAGTACTTCCTCAAGGTAAGAATGGGGAGATTACTCGCGAATCGCACGCGGCGCGTCCATGTTAATTCGCGCGCGCGGTCGAGACGAGATTTGTTTTTTACAACCCTCCGGCGCGGTTGATTGCTTTCCCGAAGCGGCCGAGAACGCGTTTTCCACGCGAAGCGCCATGACACCACGCGCTAACCTCCGTAACACCACTTATTAACCTCCCTCTTTCTTCATAAACACTACCAGGTTCAAAAGAACGGCACGGGCGAGCACGTCCCGCCCCCGCGCCCGAAGCGCAAATCGGCGACGCCGTACCCGCAGAAGAGTTTTGCCGGCCCCGGGCAGGATGGCGCCCGGTCCAGTAAGAAGCAAAACCGCGGTCGCGACGGGACGCATGCCAATGGCACACGGCCATTGGCACACGGCGCGCCCGGTGACATTCACACGAGTCAACGAGTCAACAGCACCAACCACGTGGGCCCGTCCCCGATGGGGGGCGCTTTGGTTGGCGGCCCCATGGAGTACGGCGGCCCGCTGCGCGGGGGCGGGTACCTGGTGCACCCGAGGGGCAGCGGCGGGTTGGGCGCGCTTCACGGAGGAGTAGAAGTCCATAACGCAGGCAACCCTCGGTGGGCGCCGTCGCCGTCCCTGCCGCAAAGTTTCAACTTCGGCGCGGGCGGGTACGTGTCTTCTGTTGACGGCGGCGCGATGGGACGGGACGTTGCAAACAACGCCGGGGTGAACAACAACCAAGGGTTGCTTCACGACTTCCACGCCGCGTCGCGTGGTTCGCGAGGCGGGAACCAACCACCCATGTCCCCCATGCACCGCAAACACCCCACGTCGAACCCCGACTTCGTGGTGGTGTACACGTTCCTTGCGCAGTTGTTCGACCCTACAAGAACCGACCACCGCAGAGTCCTGAAGCAAATGACCCCTATCGACCGCGAAACCACCCTGCTCTTGATGCGCAACCTAGGCGCCAACCTGATGTGCCAGCGCATGTGGGAGGACCAGATCCAGCTCATCGGCGCGGGGTACCCCACGTTTGTCAACGCGAGCTACGACGAACGTGGAGGCGTGTTGGGTTCTGTTGGAAGCGGCGCCATTACCGGCGCCGGCTCCGCGGTGAACAGGCAAAGCCCGGACACGGAGGACACGCCGAGCGACGCGGGGCATCCGCGGATGTCGGACGACGACGAGACGAACGCGGAGGTTGATGACACGGACGTTGACGAAGGCCGGAACGAGGGCGCGGGGTCGGAAGAACCGGGTTCTGCAAATGGGGAACGCGACGAGACGCTGGTCCGGGACGGGAGCCCGGGCAGTGACGAGGATGAAGGTGAAGAACTAGCTGGTGACGGGACTGATGACCAGGAGGGTTCGGGCGGGGATGACGACGGTGACGCGCCGGCGGAGACCGAAAACGACGACGACAAAGACGGCGACGACGAAAACCGCCGAGAGGACGACAAACCGCTGGTTCACTCGGAACGCGAACGCGACGCGGCGACGAATTGATTCGTCGCGACGTCTTCGGGGCACCGGGTGCCGATTCCTGTACCTGTACATACCTATTGAACCAACACAGCCGCGCGCTCGATACGCGCGTATCGACGCAACCTAGCCGCCGCACGCGATAAGAAATGAAATACTAATACATGCACGCTGAAACAGAACCACGCACGCGCTTGAAAGAGAACCACAGAGAACCACTTGAAGTAAAGTACGAACGCACTCGAAGTTCTTGAAGCTCCTACTCTTTTGAGTATGCGTAAGAGTATTCTGAGTACGCGTACTCAAAGGTGTATGGAGATACTTGCGGTGCGCTTGCGTATTGACCCTTTTCGTATTGCACATTTTCCCTCGCTCGTTTCTAAAGAAAACCAAACTCAACTCAAGTACTTCGCGGCTTGTTCCGTGAGGATCTTGGCGCTCGCCTTGGCGTCCAGGAACAGCTCGCCAACCTCTTCCAAGTCGCACACTGAGATTTCGTCCCGCCCGTTTGTTTTCGCAAGCACTGCAGCGGGGGTGAGGAGCTGCACGGCGTGTCGCAGACTGGAGACCTCGCCGATGTCCCCGAGGTAGGCGAGGGACTCCTCGTCAACTTTCAGGCCTTCCACCGCCGCGCGGACCGCCAGGATCTTGACCATCTCCTCGGTGGTGTACGGCAGGGTGCGGACGATCACGAGGCGGTCCAGAAGATCGACCGGGACGCCGTGGGGCGCGCTCATGTCCGTGCCTTTGATTTCGCAAATCCCCCGGTTGGTCGCGAAAATAACAATCGGCGCCAGCGAGCTTTCAAGCGCGCGGTTCAGGTACGTAAAGCACTCGATGTCCAGCATGTGCACCTCGTCGATGAACAGCACGCCCGGCACTAACTCCGCAACGCCAGTGTCGATGTACCGGTTCACGACTTTGTTGATTTCCTGGCGTAGCTTCTCCGTGATTTCCGTTTTCTTGCTCTTCATCATGGCGCCCATGACGGACATGATGTCCTGCCCGCCCTGCGGCTTGGCGTTGGCGCTGTCCAGGTCGTGGAGGGTAACGTCCTGTACGATTTCTTTTTTTTTATGCACGTCCCCTTTGGGAAGTGGGACGTACTCCTCCGCTTCCAAATCGAACTCCGTGGCGTACGCGTCGCACCGCCCCACGCGTTTCACGCTCCCCGAGTTGGCCTCGATGTAAATCACGTCGCCGACCTGCACGTTTTCTTTGCGCATGGCGTCGTAAATCGTGGGATCCAGTTTCAGTTGCTTGGTGCCTTTCACGGTTTTCAGGCCTATGACGACGTGGCTCACGATTTTGCCGTACCCCCCCCCGCGGACTCCGTCTCCTCCGGGGTCAACTCCGTGACTTCGCCTTCGTACACTTCCTTGTTTTCCTTGATCCGCAACCCGATCGCGCGTCGAAAGTTTTCCATCAGAATCTCGGTCTTTTTCACCTCCGAGGAGTACACCTCCGACCCCACCATCGGGCAGAACGGAACCTTGGTGCCCAACTCTTGCGCGATGCCCAGCGCAAGCGCGGTCTTCCCAGTACCAGGCGCGCCCGCCATCAAAAGCGCCCTTCCAGCCATCTTCTTCCCCTTGATCATATCCACCACGATCCCACAAGCCTCCCGCGCGTGTTCCTGCCCCACCCACCCCGCGCTCTCCTCGATCGCATCCCCCGACTCTTGCAGACCGAGGCCCTGTGGTGTTTTACGTTGTTGGGGGGGTGTTAGTTACCGAGAGAGTCGGGTCAGTGCAGAACAAGGTGCGTATGTACTCGAGTCCGATGACGACAGCGCGCGCTCGACGCGCGTGCGCAATCCACACCACGTGGGGGCACCACCAGCCGCGCGATCTTGAAAACGCAAAAGCAAACGCGATGGGAAGTCAAGCGTCGGCGCGTTCCAATTGACCATCATCTGGATCGTGGTCGCGATCGCGCCCGCGTCGTCCATGGTTACGCAAAAAATCGTACCTTGATGTGCGTGTGCGTCGCCACGCGTTGTTTCTTCGTCGTGGATTGCACCTCTTCGATCTTCATCCTGGCACGTGATCGGGGGAAGCGAGCGTGTGGGGAACACGGCGCGACTCGATTCTGGTGAAGACTTTTCGCCGAGCAAGAAGAAAACCGAGGACTCCTTTCGACGCTGCGTCCGAGGCGCTTTTCCCCAAATATCCGAGGTTTCGGACGACGCGTGATGGTTGGTGCTTGGTCTCCGCCCTCCTCACTTCACTTCGAACGGCACGGCCGAGCGCGTATCGTCGCTCGAGCTCACCTCCGAAACACGCAGCCGGTTTGGTGTTTGGCCTACCTTCGTGTAGTACCCACTCGTTCTTCACAACACGACAGACATGTCTGCCGCTCACGCTGTCGCCCCGGCGGCTGCCATCGGCGCTGCCGCGTCCCGTCGCCAGGGTTCGCCCCTGCGAGCGCGCGCTGTCGCGAAGCAAGGTAAGATCAGTGGCAAGTTTTCACGTCACGGGATTACGAAAACCACGGGCGTAAAATCCGTGCGCACGGTGCCCCTCGGCGCGCGCGACCTCGCGATCCCACCGCGTCCGGCGATCGCGTTCGCGCGCACGAATCGCGTGACTGTGTTTATCGGATTTGCAGGCGAATCAAAACACGCTACCCTCATCCACTAACCCCTCCCCCCCTCTGTGACCCCAACAACGCAGCCGCTCGCAAGGTCGCCACACGCGCGGCGCCCCCCGCCGCGACCACCGCGGTTACCAAATCCGCGTCCGACATCGACTGGGACAAGCTCGGGTTCGGTTTAACCGAAACCGCGTTTATGGTCAAGGTGCACTGCGAGCGCGACGGGGAGTGGAGCGCGGTGGCGGTGGAGCCGTACGGCGACCTCTCCCTTTCACCAGCCGCCGCGGTGTTGAACTACGGCCAAGGCATTTTCGAAGGCATGAAAGCGTTCCGGACGGTTGACGGGGAGGTTGTTTGTTTCCGGCCGGACCAAAACGCGGCGCGGTTCGCGGAGGGCGCCGGGCGCATGTCCATGCCGCCTGTCCCGGCGGACAAGTTCGTTGAGGCGGTGAAGAAGTGCATCAGCGCCAATCGCGATTTCATTCCCCCGGAAGGCAAGGGCAGTTTGTACTTAAGGCCGCTGTTAATAGGCAGCGGGCCTATTCTCGGGTTGGGGCCGGCGCCGAGCTACACCTTTCTGGTGTACTGCTCCCCGGTCGCGTCCTACTTCAAAGGCGGGCAACTCACGCCCATCGATTTGGTCGTGGAGGAGTCCTACCACCGCGCCGCGCCCGGGGGTACCGGGAGCACGAAGTGCATCGGGAACTACTCACCAGTGCTGAAAGTGCAGCTCGCCGCGAAAGCGCAGGGCTTCAGCGACGTGATCTACCTGGACGCCGTGAACAACAAGTACATCGAGGAGGTTAGCTCGTGTAACTTTTTCGTGGTCAACGGAAACGTCATCGCGACGCCCGCGCTTGGCGGGTCCATCCTACCAGGAATCACGCGGAAGTCAATCATCGCGCTGGCGAAACAAAAAGGCTTCGTGGTGGAGGAAAGGGAGGTCTCCGTGGAGGAAGTTATTGGGGCGGACGAGTGCTTCTGCACCGGCACCGCCGTGGTGGTGGTACCGGTGGGGAGCGTCACGTTCCGGGGCGAAAAGACGGTTTTCCAGGAGGGCGGAATCGGCGTAGTCGGCCAAGCCCTGTACGACGAACTCACCGGGCTGCAGTCTGGGAAGGTTCAGGACAAGCTGGGGTGGCTGGAGAACGTCCCGGAGGGGTTCCACGAGTGATGCGAGGCGGTGGAAGATGGGAGGCGGCATTTGTGTTCGCACTGACTTATTTTGCAAAATTTCGTCAAAATTTCCTTGTGGCTGAGATCGTCGTTCTGTAGAGCCCGACATTTGGCCAAGCGTGTAGAGCGACGCGCGCCACCACCGCGACACGCACCCCTGAGCGAGAGACACGCGCGTATCGTGCCCCCCGGTGTCCGCACGACACCATGGTGCGTACCAACACGCGTCTCACTAACTTTGTTGCCTGCCCGGCGTGGTGGCGAGGAAAGGCCATCAAAGATGCGCACGAACGCGTCTTTGCGATCGTCCCGCGCTTTCGGCGATGCGACTTCCGATCGACCGGGTCCCACCCCGCCCCCTTACGGGTCTCGGCCCACCCGCACGTCGTCCGCTTACGTACCACGTACGTAACAAGCTCAGTTCCCACC
>TARA_B110000967_G_scaffold115697_1_pt1 | contig 21079 bp, 19 predicted proteins | sample TARA_B110000967 | Tara Oceans TARA_B110000967 (sample SAMEA4397903) | marine metagenome | biome: Polar Biome; feature: [DCM] deep chlorophyll maximum layer (ENVO:01000326); material: water (ENVO:00002006), including particulate matter (ENVO:01000060) such as... | depth 35 m
CCACGTTGACGAAAGACAGCCAGGCGGACATCGGCGCGCGGGTCACGAGGGTCAACGGGTTGATTCCGCTTTTGCTTTTTGTCATGACTGGCGCCGGCATGATTCTTTTCTACGGCGGGCTCTACCTCAAAAAAATCGCCAAGCGCGAAAACGGCGTCGAAGTGAAACCCCTGGAAGGCGCGCCGCCGTTCGCGGTGGCGCTCCAAGACGGGTTAGTGCAAGGCCTGCCTTCGTACGAGCTTTATGACCACCCCGAATACGCAGAGCTGTTTCCAAAGGGACACGCGGTTTGTAAAGGGCTTTGATTTGAAAGGCGGAAGGTGCTGTTTGTAATGTATTTATTGTTTTAGTCGTCTTTGTGGTGCCTTGCAAAACCTCTTGTTCCCTCTTCAGTCGGGTCTAAAATTGTATGGTATAATATTGCTATTGTTTAAAGTATCACGAGTTGTGTCACTACGCGGTTTATTTTCAATCTCTCTCCTTGCTCATCGCGTCCACGTGCACGTCGCGTTGTGTCCCGAACCACTACCGCGTTGCCTTCATACGCGGCGACGTACAGCGGCGTCCAGCCGTCATCCTCCGCCTTTTTGACGTCGGCCCCCAACTCGATCAGCACCCGGACAATCGCCTCGTGGCCGTTTTGAGCGGCGATGTACAGCGGCGTCGTGCCGTCATCCATCGCCGGGTTGACGTGCGCCCAACTCGATCAGAGCCCACACCACCGCGTCGTGGCCGTCGCGAGCGGTGCAAAACAGCAACGTTTTGCCGCCACTCATCGCAGCGTACCCGCAAGTCTCCGCGTTCCACGGGCATCCGTTCGCGCGCGCCCAATTCAGCACCTTGATGTGCCCGCGTATCGCCGCCCCCCGAACGACATCTCGTCCCATGGGCAGCCGATCTCGCGCAACCACTTCAGCACCTCGAGCTGCCCGCCGTACGCCGCGGCCTTGCACAACTCTATGTTAAACGTCACACGACCGCGCCGATGCAAATTCTGCAGCGTGCCTAAGCATCCGCGCTCCGCGGCTTCGGCAGGCTTAAGCTCGTTGAACGAACCCTTCTCCCCGATCGCGTCGCGCATCACCTTTCCGAAATCTCGGAAACCCGCGAGTTCTGTGGGTGAATAGGACGGAGCTCGCCCGTAGGCGGAGTTCAAGATGGCTACTGGCGCGTCGACATGACCCGTGGCAGTCGCGTCACGACCGCGCGCGGGAGTGACGGATCAACGCTCGGGTTTTGGGACCATCACGGAGGGTGGCACATGGCGCGGAAGGTGCGCAGGTGTGTTGTGATCTGTCCCCAAGTATTTTTTCTTCTTTTCTAGATTCACTTTCTTCATCCCTCGTGCAGTCTCGGTCGCGCGTGGTGTGTTTCACGCGCGACTGTGCACTGTCACGCGCGATGTCGTGCGTCGCGGGGTGCTTTCCGTGTGCGGTCGTGTGTAACGCGTCGCGCGTGTGTCAAACCCTTTCGTCGCGAGCGTCGAATCGAGGGTTCCTCCGGAAAAAGCGACACGATGCGCGCCCGTTTTTCGCGCGCGGTCGCGTCGTCGTCGCACCCTGCGCCAAGTCAACACCTGCCGACTCGGTTCCCATGACCCGGCGTGAAGCACGTGACGCGCATTTCTCTACGCGTCACGCGAAACTGGTGGGCAATGAAAACGGCGCCCGGGTTTCGCGGGACACCGCGCGCGTAGGCCTGGCCGTGGAAACGGTGCGTCTCGCCGGCGGCGTGGAGACGGTCGTGCGTAGGGCGCTGGAGCTGTCGTCACGACCGGACGAGCGCTGGCTCGAAGCCGCGCTTGGGCTGGCGAACGCGGCGAACGTGGTGGCGAGTGAAAACACACAAAGTGCGTCCAAGGCGCTGGCACAGAGAACCGCGAAAGAGGAAGGAGAGGTTGAGGGGAAAGGGAAAGCATCTGGGAAAGAGAAACAAGAGAAATCACAGATTGAACCGAACGCCTATGATGAGGAACCATCCTCCGCCGCCCTGTTGGAAAACAAGTTCCAAGAGCTGTCTCTGGTGCACGGCTCGACACAAAGCGTAGTAGCTTCAATCGAGGCTAAACTGAAAAAAAGACTCCTCCACGATGAGTGGCTCGCCTCGATATCGGCGATAGCGTCGGTGGATTGGCGCCGCGACCGGAAGAAACCGAAAACCAAGGCGAAGGTGCGGGGCTTTTTTGTTTACCGCGTTCCGCCTCCCTGTTTACTGCACTGTGCGAAGTACAGTATACCCTTTCCAATCCCTCATAGATGGCAAGTAGACTGTTTGCCCATACAGTACACCCATACCTCAAGAGTCAAGACTGACACTTTGTTTTACCCGTCGCAAGGACCGGCGGTGCAACGCCCCGAAAGCGAGGCAGGGGTGGGACAAAGTTGGCATGCGTTTGTGGCGCGTGCGTCTGTGCCTGGGGTGCGACCGTATGCTACCCAGTCGCGACTTGATTCGGATCGCGCGGGTTGATAAGGCGAAGGATGTTGGTGTTGACTCAACGGGAGGCGGTTCGATTCCGGAAGGAGGGGACTTGGGTGAAGTTTCAACTAAAAGTAAGAACAAAGGGGAGTCGAAAAACAACGCGCGGCAGCAGTTCGTCGTGGCCCTGGATGTTTCGTCGCTCCGTCTCGGCGACCTGGATTTAGCAAAACTGGTCGCCCCGAACGGGCCGTGCGACGCGCTCACGGATGAGCACGATGAAAGTGCACACGCAGCACACGCCATGGCGGACGGAACGGCGTCGTATGCGCAATTAGTGTCCACGACGGGTGGCGCGAATGATGATGCGAGTAACGATGCGTCGCAAAAAATCCAAAGCAAAAAAACTATACTCCCCCGGCGTCTGCAAGGCCGGTCCCTTTACCTGTGCCGCCGAGGGTACTGCGCGCGAAAGGTTGTGAAGACCAAGGGAATCAAACGCGCGCTGCGAGTGGGAAACGCTGATTTGACTGTTTTCCACGAAGCGCTTGTTTTGTTCTGCGTCGCGGCGGAAAAAAACGACGGAGTCGATTCTTCCAATTGGAAATCCGTTCGCGAACCGGGAGCGCCGTCGCGGTGGGAGGAACACACGGTTATCGTTGATTCGATGACGGGCAGGGAAGTCGCGACGGAAACGGCGACGCGGCTTGGGGTTGCGGAGAGGCGGACTGCTTTTGGGGGGGGCGCGAGTGACGATAGTGGCGCGCCGACGCGGCGGTAAGAGTTGTGACTGAAATGGAGAACTGCTGCAGGTTCTCTCGTCTGATTTTCGGAATTTTCCTCTCAGTGCGCGTTTTGTGCAATAACACCCTCCTCGATCAAGCCTTCCCGTGAGAATTGGGTGAAAAAAAGACCCGATGACTGTGGCGATGAATCCGTTCCTATCAATCCAGCTGCTAGTGTGTAAAAGGTCGTTGCTTTCGCAAGATTTATTTATCCCTCGATCGTGGGTCCCGTCGCGCCCGCGCCCCTCCCCAGCACTGCGCCGCGCGCGACCGGGAGTGTTTCCGGGCTGTGCGTTTCTGCCATCGGTGCCTTGCGCGACGTCAGCTCCGGACATCTTCCGGAAAGGCACGGACGTTTGGACGGTGACGCTGTTCCGTTTGGGACGAACCGGAACCAAGACGTGCACATCACGGGGGTGTTGAACTCGTCGCGGCTTTTCGTGATTGCACCGGGGGGGGTGTCGGGAGAACTCGTTCCAAGGCTTCGTGTGCAGGTAATTCACGTACGGCCTAACACCACCTTACACAACCCTTTCACACACACCAGTCTCACTGAAACCACGGCTACGAATGTCGCAAACGTACGGCGCCACGCCGGGCGGTACCCCCGCGACCGCGGGTGGCGCTGCCGATGCGGCCCCGTTGCTTGGCAAAGGACTGAAAGGCAAAAAGATCGGCGGCGCCGAGCGGTTGTGGATGGACATGTTCATCGCGGTGGTCTCTTTGGTGGTCATCGTGGGTACGTTCTTCGTAACAATCGAACTCATGAACTACGAATACAAAAGAACCACGTTTGAGGTGTACACGGGTTGTTTAGCGACGGTGACCGAGCAGAGGCTGAAACTCGCTGGGTTTGACGCAGCCAACGACCCGATTCAGTCCGTCTACGTGGTTCCTTCAGGCGCCGCGCCGGTCAAGATGGCGAAAGCGAAGGATGGCAGGCAAGGGGTGTTCACCGTGCAGACCTGGATGCCAACCAGTGAGTGGAGCTTCGCGGTGGCGGGTTCTCACGACCGCGAAACGGTCGCGACGTTGTTTTTCGAATCGGGAAATGCCACGACGAGCCCGTTGGCGCTGCCGAGGAACCACCGGTGCGCCACCGAAACCGGACCAACCGGATTCTTCACGAGACAGCTCACCGATGACCAAGTCAGTAACGGGGGTTTTGTGTCCCTCGTGTTTGGGAGTTGTGACTGGTCGTGCGACAGCGCGTATCCTCCTGAAACTGCAGCCGGCGGAAAGGATGAGATGTCGGGCGACGACGTTTCGTTCTTCGATGCAGACGCGGACCCGACGAACCGAGCCGCGGCGTCCACCACGTCAACCGGCGGCGAGCGCTTCTCCTCACCGCCCGTGTACCCGGGCGCGCCGGACACCACCGCGGTGCTTGATTTGGACGTGGACACCAACGGGTTCATGGTGTTGCCCGACGGGATTCCGTCGGGGGTGGTGTTGATGGAGGGGGGAAGCGAACAGCCGTTCACGACACAAAGGGCCGCGCCGGGGGGGCATTCCATGGGGACAGTTTGATTGGTCTGCCGGCAGTCTAGCAGTCTAGCAGTCTAGACGCAGTCCCGCGTTTGACAGTGAGCCACGCGGGCCGCGCGAAAGAAGAAATCTGTTCTGAGGTTCTTTTTTGAAACTTTCGCGGTTGTGCGTTCCTAGAAGAGTTTGTGACCAAGACCAAGACGTCACGCACTTATTTCTCCCTTGCCCTTCCTCTTCACGCACGTACGCCTCACTTCAACACTCACGCGGTGGTCATGGCCGTCTCCCCATTCACGTCGCGCGTTCGTTTCGCCGTCGCGCGAGGGGTCCGCCCTCGTCGTGTAGAGAGGAACCGCCGCAGCGCTTCACTTCGGGAAAACAGTCCTGTGGTGTGTCGTGGCTTTTCGCAAAAAGCGGCTCGTCGTCTGGGAAACCCCAAAACTTCCTTTCCTCGCTCCGAAACCGTCGCGCCCGCGGTGGTCGGCGGTCAAACGCAGCACCTCCTCCCGCGTGTCCACCAGATACCCGTGCGATCCGTCACGGCTAGCGCGACTGACGACGCAAAAGACCCAAAGGCGACGTGGAAGGACGAACACCTCCCGGCTTCGGTTCTTTTCGATACGTTGGACGAAAAGCTGCGGTTGCGGAGAAAAACCGAAACCACGACCGAAGACGTATCCGCGATGGAAACCGTGCTGGGCATGCACATGAGCGAAACCGCGGCCCGTATCATCGCGACTGACTTCGTTTCTTTGGGCATTGACACGCCTGGCAAAATAAAACGAGCCATCGTGACGAGATCGCTCAGACTACTGCTCGTACAGTTACTCGCTGTTTTAGCCAACGCGGCCGCGGCGTACGCGATGTTCCTCCTGTTCCAAAACGCCCAGGTCGTGACGAGCAACGTGTTTGAAACCCCGGGGGCGTACTTCACGACGAGCGTTCTGGAAAACTCCACGAAGGTGATATCGGGTATCGTCGGCGCGTCCTTCGCGATCGAATCCGTCGCGCACCTCGCGATCTTCGTGACGTTCCTCGCGAACACGATTTTCTTCGCCTTCGCCGATCTCACCAAGTTCGGAAACGCGGTGTCGCATCTTTCGTTGCTGAGCCAAACGGGAGGTGATGTGTCGAGCTCATCGCCGATCTCGGTGATCTCCGTGCCAGTGTTTTCCACCGCGAAACGCGCAGGTACGTAATCCCTTTCTCAAATCCAGGCACACTGTTTGCCCACACGAGGACTGACACTTTTCTTTCACAAGCACAGTGGACGTCATCGCCGCTTCCAAGAGATTGTCCACGCTGAAACTCGCAGTCGACGACGCGTTGACGAAAAGGCAATCGTCGTTGTCAAACTCCGACCTCCTCGCGGGCGCGTTTGTGCTTTCCGTCGCGGAGGCTGAGCTCGGGTTCGTCCCGTCTGAATTTGGGATGGACGAAAAAGACGCCATTGCCATAGGTAAAAGGCCTTTCCCAACTCCAAATCTTGGACGACTGTTGTTTGCGCATACAAGACTGACACTTTAGTTTCCACAATCAGGCGCCGTGTTCGCGGACCAAGACCGCAATTTCGACGGGCTCGTGGACCAAACCCAGCTCGTGGCGATGGTCAAGCACCTTTTGGATTCGACGTCCGCGGAGCTGTTGTTCGATTTAGATTGGAACCCGGACGATTCCTACGACGCCGCGTTTTTGTTCAACTCTCTCGACACGAACGGTGATGGGAAGGTTTCGTTTCAAGAGGTCGTGGCTTGGTGGAGGGCGAACATTTTGGACGCCGAAAAGAAAACCAAAACGAACAAGGAATTCGATCCAAACGAAACCTTCCACGAGAGCCTTTTAGTGGGGACGCGGGGCCCGTTCGCCGCGCTCGCCGGGCGCAAAGCCGAGTTGGCGAAGGAGGCGCCCGCCGCGGGCAGAACCTCGGAGATGACTACTGTACGCTCTGACGACGCGGTCGCTGAAACCGGCACCAACGCTACTGCAGTGAGTCTTGACCCAGTGAACAACTCCCTTGACCCAGTGGTGGACGTGTCACTCGACGACGCCGCCGCCGACGACGCGCCGAACGACGCGCGGACGATCGCCACGCAAAGCGCGTTTTCCGCGGGGGACTAACGAATGAAGAAAAAAGTCGGGTTGTCCCCTACTGGTAGCGTGTGAAAGAAGAAGAAAGAAGAAGAGACAGTTGAAAAGAAACGTAAAAACATTCCAGAAAGACTCGTATTGGACGCAGTATTGATGCTGTGAAGTGCTTTGCAAGGATGCACAACAACTCTACTCCGTCAAAATATGACTACTCCTCCCCCCTAAATGTGTGCAGCTTGCTCAAGCAACGATGTGGAGGCGAGGGAAACGCCCTCGACTTCAAGCAACGGTTCCAAGTCCAGTTCCAAAATCGAACACGGGTTGACGATGTCGAATTTCTGTAGGACGTCGGGGTGAACGATGCCGAAGACGCCGATCTTTTTGTTATCCCGCATCACGTACGCCTGTCGCCCGGGGAAGTAAGTAGGTTCGTCTGACTCCACAACTTCGTACCCCGCGTTCTTCATGCCGCCCGTCCCGGCGGCGCCCGTGACGACCATGATCCGATCCAGCACGCCGTGCACGACTTCGAATCCCGATTTCTTGTCACTAAACAGCACGAGTAGCCGCCGACTGTTCCGGGCGCCCACGTCTTTAGTGCCGTCAATCAGCACCACGTCGCCAACCTCGAAAAGCTTGGAGGGAGTTGGCGCGTCTTTGTTCGCCCCCATGGCTTTCAAGACGCCTTGTAGCAGGGACGACCTTGCGACCTGCACGTCAAGCCCGGAAGGGTTCGCCACGATCGCGGCGCAGTTCCCGTCGTCCGTTCGCGACACGTTTTTGAAGTTGTCGTCGTGGGAACAAAGAATCCAGGTCAGGACTTCGGAAAAACCGAGCATGGCCATTTCATTTCTCACCAAATCCGAAAAGTGATTCAGCGGCTGCTGCGACCCCACCGTGTTGACTGGCGGTATGGTCCACTCGATGTTGTTGTACCCGTGCGCAATAGCCACGTCCTCCGCGATGTCGCACTGGTGAAGCACGTCGCTCCTGATCGGGGGGACCTCCACTCTTAGCGTACCGTCGGCGTTCAGCTTGGTGGGCAGCTGCATGCGGCAAAGCAAAGTGGCCATATCCCTTACGATGGGTAAAAGAAAGTGTCAATCTTGTATGGGCAAAAAGTGAGGCGGGATTTGTAAGTGCAACACGTACCTAGCTTCGATGTTTACTCCGATCCTCTTGTTGATGTAAGCCGGGTCCGCCTCCACGAACCGAGTCATGAAGTCGGGGTAGGTTTTCGACTGACCCATCGCGTCCACCACGTCCACCGGCTCCGCTGTTTTCGTGTGCCAGGAAAAGGGTCAGTCGCGAGTTTTACTGTATATCGCGATGTATTGGACGATGTATGGACAACAGTCAGGGTAATCGGTCGGAACAGTCACCAGCTGAGAGATAAAACAGTGCACTTGTGACGTATGTAGTGCACTTCCTTTTGATGACTAGTGGACGTCAAGAGGGGCGGTAAACAGTGTGTAGGATTTGGGAAACCCTACGGCCGTACCTGCGAATTCGGTCGCGGAGTATTGCGAAAACGCCGCCACCATCGTGTTCAGCACGATCTTGGCTTTGTTAAGATCCGTGGCGGTGCACTCGATCAACACGTCGGTTGTTTCCAGACTAATCGCGCTGTGCGCGCCGTTGATTAGCGGCGGCAAGGACAGCACCACCCGGTTCGCATCGTACAACACCGGGAAAACCGCGCTTCCTTCCAGGATGTGAAGGAAGTGTTTCAGTTTCTGGTCGGTTTTGTCTGTGTTTGGAAAAGAAAAGTGTCAGTCTCGAGTATGGGTGTACTTCGTAATGTGTATGAGCAAACAGTCGGGCGTACTCGGGCCGAACAGTGCGTTTGTGACGTATGTAGCAGTTGCCAGTAATAGTAGTGCACTCAAAGAAGGTCCGTAAACAGTGTGTCATGATTTGGGAAAGCCCCAACACGTACAGTGTTCCATCAAACCCGCGGCGGTGAATTTTTCACTCTGCTTCAGCGGAACGAACTCGATATCCTCCGGGGCGTGCGCTTCGTACGTGAACGGCCCGGTGACCGTTGACAGGTCGTGCGTTCCAATCGCAACCAGGGTTCGTTTGCGGCAGATGTTCTGGTGAAGCTTGTCTTGGAGGTCGATGAAGGAGTCGTACCGGGCTTGGTCGAACTTAATTCCTCGCAAAACCGCGCACACGATGAACGGTCTTACCAACAAAGTTTCCGGTTTCTGGATCATCTTTTGTCGAGGCGCGCCGTTCACAGGCTCCACTAGTCTGAAGGTAGGCGTGGGGCACCGCCCTAGAAACACGTTTAGCGCCTTACTAATACCCTCGTGGCACAACAAGTCGTACCGGTTCGCGGGGATGTCAATTTTGTAAATCACGTCGGAGCCGTCGGCGCCGGTTTCGCCGGCCGTTTCCATCGTCGTATCATCCTCCTCTTTTTCCTTCCCCAAAAACTTCGAGTTCATCTCCTTCTCCGAAGTCACCTCATCGAGTTCGATGCCAAACTCAAAGCAAAGCTCGTCGAACTCACGTTCCGTGTACTGCTTGCCTAGCGCGGCGAACAGCCGGTCGCGGTTCAGGTTCACGGTGGGCTGTGAGGGTTGATAGGAGGGAACGCGGGATGGACGGGGGATGGAAATGAATCAGACGCAATCGAGGTGATGGTTGGCACGAGGGTCAGCAGATGTTCAAGGTTGGTGCAGTGTAGGTGCGTGCTTGCGTTCGAGGCACCGCACGTGTCGCGTTTGAAAACCTCGCCTTCACACAACCGGCTCGTGTTCCATCCGTCGTCCCGCGTACGCGTCGTAGGTGCCACCACCGGATCACGAGCACTTTGCACGAAGACGACCCGCGATGCCAGCCACCGCCGGCGCTAAAAAAAGGAGAAAAGCACGCGACGGCGGCCGTTGCGATCGATCGCGAAGCATCTGCTCGGCGTGCGTGCTCACTCCGCACGTATAGACGTCTGGAAGAACTAAACACTCCACGTGGCACGTACCATGACGACTGCGCAACTCGCGTCGTCGCGAGATCGCTGACGCGCGGGAGTGCGCGGCGGAAGTGAGGTGTGAGGTGCGGACGATCGATTAGCATTTTGCGGTAGTGGTCGGATCTTGCGCTGAAACACGAAACGAGTCTAAACTATTGCCGCTGCTGGCACAACCGCTACTACATCCACCTACTTCCTATCGTACCTCCGCGTCCGTATTCGCCACCGGTCGTTCTTTTTTTCTTCCGCTAGTATGAAACCCCAGTTTGGGTCCAACTCAGGCCTTTTGTGCGGGGTCAGAATTAACAGGTGGTCGCACGACACCGCGAGCATCATGACGAGCGTGGGTAAAAAGTCTTTTTCGCAGAGCTGTTTTTGTGAACGAAAAAGCGTCAGTCTTTTTTCCGTGTTGAGTATTGGTGTGCTGTATTGGGCGAATGGCAAACAGTGGGCAAACAGTCGTGTACTCTGGACAATCGGCAAACAGTGCGTATGTGATGTGTGTAGTGACTTCCTTTTAACGACGGCCGTGTACTGCAACAGTCACGGACGGGGCGGTAAACGGCCGGTGCCTGGATTTGGGAAACGCGCAACACGTACGTGCATGGCGAAGGAACAGATCACGGTTTTCCATTTTCGATCCGCGACGTCGCCGTTTGAGATGTCTTGAAACGACCAGTCCTGACACTTCTTTTTAATTCGGTGGTGGTACGCCTGTTGTGTGTACGGGTCACACGCGTCTATTCGTTCGAGTGGAATTCCGGCTTTAATTAGGGCATCGGTGACCTCGCCGCTGCCGCAGGATAGGTCTAAAATTCGGTCGCCATCTTCCGAGCTCGGGTCGCCGACAACAAGGCCTTTGAACAATGCAGGCCACGTCCGTATGGCGTCGTGAATCGATTCCCGAACCCCGCCGTCGTGGGGATTTACATAGCTAGCACCCTGCTCGGCGTAGTACCCCTCCGCGCCGTCGGCGTTGGACGCGTACGCGTTGCGAACACCTGGGTGATGGGTGGGAGTGAGGCGAGTGGGTCAGGATGAGAAATACTTTTCACGGATGCTGTCGGCGGTGTCGGCGGTCCGTCCGCGTTGGAGGAAATCGTCCGCGTTCCAACACGTCCGCCGGTGGTTTCAAGCCAAAACCCGTGACGTACCTGAAACCCCCGACGGAGGCTTGCGGTGCATCGCCTGCCGTTCCACGAAACGGCAAGGCACACACGCGCGCTCGAGTGAGGGGAGAGTGTGGCTTTCGGGATGGAGGTCCGGATGAAAATATAAAGCGATTTATCTTACAACTCTTCCAACTACACGTAGAGACGTCTGTATCCGCGCACGCGCACGTCATACGTAGCAACACTGCACAGCCCCAAACTAGATGATCATCACGACCCCTTCGTGCAGCATGACTTTATTTTCCCGCTGCAGCATGTCAAGGAACGCGACGATTTCGGAATCGTTAAACGCGGCGGCGTCGGGGTGTTTCACTAACGTCGAAACCGCGGCGCTTTCCAGGTGTTCCTTCGCGAAGTACGTGCCTAAAAATCGCGAAAACGACTTGTACTTTTCCCTCATCTCGAGCTGGTACGCGCTGTTGGAAGCACCCTTTATTTGTTTCTTTTTATCCCCACCAACGGCAGTGGTGATAGTCGTGGGAGCAGTGCTACCTTTGGTGGGTAAACCTCGTTCCGGTTCCTTCCCGTGAGGTTCCTGAAGTCTCGCGGCATCTCCCGTTCCCTTCGCGGGTTTCTTTCGCGCCGCATCATCTCCCGCGTATACCTCGATACCTTCAATCTTTCTCTTGTTGTTACCTTCGATCTTCTTTTGTTGTGTGTCACTGAGAACAACGTCTTGACTTAACTCCTGACTCGTCGTATCCACGTCGTCAGTATCGTCGTCACTAGAGGTGTCGTCGTTTGATTCGTCGTCCGAGTCCGATTCCGATTCCGAAAACACCACGGGCGCTTCTTCGGTTTCGTCGACGCACTGGTCCGCGGTGTCCAAAACGTTGCGCATCACGGTTAAGTACGGCGCCATGGATGACCCGTACACTCCGTTCTCTCTTAACGCTCTTAGTTCTGCTCGCAGGCTCTTCACCGGGCAACTCACCACCACGCAGTTGATGCTGCCCTTGACAAGCGGCCAATCAAGTAAACCTTGTTTTTTGAAAACAAACAACGTCCTTAACTCGCCCTCGAAGTACTCCATCCACTCGCGTAACGAGTCCGGTAGCTCTTGGGTTTGCTGCTGTGTCGGTGCCGTGCCGTCAGTAGTACCACTAGGTTGCGACGATACTACTCTTGGTGCTTCCTCATCACAGCACACCTGCCTTGCCTTCGCAGGCGAAACGGGTTGCGTCTGCGTCGTCATCACTTTTTCCTCCTCGGGGGTGCACTTCACCCCAGGCTTGTGCTCTGTTTCCTCCACCGAGTTGCTCTTGTCCGACAAAACCACGGGTTTGGTGTTCATCACGTGTGTGTCCCTGAACGTACTCTCGGAGTCACCGCGCTTCCGAATGGACCTCGCGGCGCACGGCGGGCGACGCGAGGAGTGACGAGCTAGGCCACAAGATCTCCATTTCAAAAAACGGGTTCCTAAAACTTGAAATCTGTCGAGAAAAAAACTCTCGTTGCTAGTAAGCCGCGGGCAGTCCGGGTCGCGCTATGGCGATTGGTGGCCCTGGTGATGGGGTACTCGAGACTATGGACCTGGACCCGGAGCTCGTTCACGACCTCGGGTTGTACGAACTACACGACGAATTTATCGATGGCGACCCGCTAGGTGCGTGCGGATGCCGTCCGCGCAACCGCGAACACCCAAAACTCAAATCTCTCGGAACTGCGAAACGACAAAAGCGACACATCGGCGATACCGAACCCCCGTCGCCTCGCGAGGCGTCCGTCACGGCCCGGAAAGCGAACACCGCACGCGCGACAGAAACAGTCACCAGTGGAAGCACCACGTGTACGGTTTCAATTGTGCCTCCGTGACGCATCCCGCTGACCATCAACCCGACTCTCTCTGGTGAATCTGTCGTCTTGCCTCTGTTTCGACTCTTTCTGTTGACTCTCTTTGTCGAAAAAATCATCACCATCACGCCAAAAACGCAGAGCGTCTGCGCGGCGACGTACAAACGCATTTAGAGATTGGCGAGCGCGGTTTGCCGAAGTGTTCCCAGAAAAAGAAACTGCTAGGCAAACTGGTGAGCTTGCGTTTCGCGGTGGAGAGACGGGCGGTGGTGTGTCTGTGTGACTGGCGAGACGGGGATGCGGCGAGGAATGCGAATCAGAATGAACACGACGAGAATGATTCCGCGGACGAATCTTCCGACGCCGACGCTTTGGCAAGCCTTCTCACTTGTTTCGGCGACGCGGACAAAGTGGAGTGGTTGGGTTCGTCGACGAGACAGAAGAAAGGGGAGCGTGACACCAAAGAGGCAAAAAACAAAAGCCACGACCCTTGGTGGTTCGCGGATTGCGCGGTGGTGGTCGTGTCCGCCGCGAAGCGCGAGGAAGACGCGAAGGACGAAAACGCCAAGGACGAAGAAAACGTAATCGTAATCGACGCCACCGAAAGCCACGCCGACGCTCGAGAGACGAACCACGTCTCGACGCAACACCCGGATGATGCCTTTTTCAGACCCGAGCGGAATCGAACCTCGGACCGAACGGGTGATGAAAACCCGGACAACGGAGAATCCCCTTCCTGGGGCTTTCCTTTCTTTGGAACAACGGGAACGCGAACCGAGTCACCCACAACACCCTCGTTCCTCTCACCACGAACCCTCCACGGCGTGAACCGTTTGGCGAGCCAACTCACGGAGCGGAGTTGTTTGTTCGTGGTGGTGACGAATTGCGACGGTTTGCACGGGCGCCCAGACGTCGCCGAGGCGTTTGTGTTTGTGCAGAAAAATACAAAAATCGTCTCCGGTAACGTGTTTTGTTTGCCCGCGACTCTGGTTGAGGAACGGGCTTTTGGCAAAAAGTGCGACGAAAACAAAAACCGATGGCGATACGCCGCGAACGGCTGGTACCGGGAATGGGCGACGCACCGCGCGTCGACCCTGTGGCCTTTCTATTCCGAAGCAAGGAGCACGATTCGGTTCTGGGGGACACTCGGAGCGGATGCTGACTTGAGAAAAGAAACGACCGAAAAGGCAAAGGTTGACGAACGCGCTACGGCTTCGGACGGCGTCGCGCCGAGGTCGGCGGCGGAGGCGGCGACTTTTGAAACCCTGAATTCAACCAGAGGTTATACTTCTGATTCTACAAACACAACGCCGTTTCTTTCCAAAGCAAAGAGCGGTACGCACAAGGGCGGTACGCACCAAGCCGCCCTGGAGCTCGCGTCCTTAGCTGCGTTGCGTTCGGTGGGTTCTTTTCTGAGATGGTCAATAGAAGGCCGCCCCGAGCTCGGCATCAAAGGCGCTCCCGACGTCGCGACGGCGCGGCTGCGAGCCGACCCGACTTTAACCAACAGGCACGGGTTGGGGCTTTCCCAAATCCAGGCACACTGCTTACTGCCCCGTTCGTGACTGTTTTGTAGTGCACCCCGTCATCACAAGTGCACTGTTCGACCTGATTAGATTCCAACTCTCTGACTGTTTGCCCATACTCAAGCCTCGCGACTGACCCTTTTCTTGTGTAGAAAAACAGGACGCGCTTAGCCACGACTTTGTACGGCTACAGCGCCTGCGAGTTCACCGCGGGTTTCGTTTTGTCCTGGGCTGTACCGGGTCCGCTCGCGGCGCACGCCGCGCACTTCACGAACCGGTTCCGCGTGTGTTTTGCCGTCGCGGCGATGTCCGGAGTCTCGGTTTTGACCCCGCGAATCGCCGCCGCTGTGTTGGCGATTTGCGCCGGGGCGGACGGCTTTGCGACGAAAAACGCGAGTTACGCAGAAGCTGTTGACGCTGCTGATCGTGGTGCTGCTGCTGACGATGCCGATACAGTTCATGCGGACAAAAATAACGCAGAATCGAACGACCGTAGCACCACCGAAAAGGTATCCTTACTCGCGTCCCTGCACTCCTCGTTGCGTCGCGCCGCGCACACCAGCGACGCGTTACGGCGAGACGCGATGCAGCGCGCGCGCAAGGTACGGCCGTAGGGCGTTTCCCCAATCCAAACACACTGTTTGCCAACCAAGACTGACACTTTTCGGTTACAATCACAGGTATATGCGGCGGGCGGCGACGCGGTTTCTGCGGCGGACAGGAACGCGCTTGCTGTTTCGAAAAAGGTTCACGAAGCGGTTCTCAGCGCAGCGACGCGGGAGGTTGGGTTTTTCCATCGCGACGGACGGGTGGTGAATCGATTGTTCGTTTCTCCCAAAGCCGCCGCCGACGACGCGGCGTCCCGTGTTTATCTCTATTTGCTTGCAAAGAACACCGCCGCGGAGGTATCAAAAGTCGTGTGCGGCCCAATCTGGCTCGCCGCAACGCAGGCGGATCTCGTCTCCGTGATCGCCGGCGCGATTAGCGTGCACGTGTGCAACGCCAGTTTGCGTGTGTTTCTGCCTGCGAGGGGGGTTCCCTTGGACGGTGGTGACCTTGGGTACGTCGACGATTTGGTCGAGGGCGACGGAGGTAAATCAGGAGTCGCGTCGTTAACTCCCGATGCGATTTACAAAGACACCGTCTCTACCGTCGCCGCGGTGACGTCGTCGGTGACATCCGCTGTGAGTTCTGGTTTTGTTTCGACGCAAAGCGCGGCCCATGACGTTACCAGCGGTTTCACGAAATGGGCGTCGCGAGCAGTGCGCGCGGTGCGCGGAGACACCCAGGAGACGGCGCCGACGCTTCGCGATGAAATCGGCGAGACGCTTTTGCGTTTGGATTCGGACTTATTTACAAACGACGCGAGCACAGGCGAGCAGTTGGAAAGTACCCACCACTTGCCGCAAAATCTCGCGACTTGCAAAATAACCCTCTCGCGCGACGCACTGGTGCGCGTGGTCAACGACCCGAATGTGCAGTCCCTCGCGCAGCGGCCAATAATAATAATGGCCCTGATGTCCGACTCAGAAACCGCGCAATTTGTGACTTGCGAAAAAACGCGCAAGGTGCTGCGTTTGTTGCGGCGCGAGGCGGGCGACAATTCGGGCGACGCGGATAACGACGAAACCGTTGCCGACGATGACATCGACGCAGTGCTTGTTTCCGCGAAAAGAGTGTTGGAGGTATTGCTGACCTCTGGTGACCCAGATATCCTTTCATGTGCGGCGAAGCATGGCATTTTGGATGGCACTACCGAGGAGAGCGAAGAAGAGACGACGCGACAAAACATTCAAAACCACGAAACCGCGAAATCGCAGCGATACTCCGGGTATCACAACGCCGTCGCGACCGTGCGGGAAAAATACAGCACCAAACCCGATACACGCGAAGCAGCGCGTGAACACGAAGCGCCAGGCAAGCCACCGGAGCCCGAAAAGAACTGGTACGACTTCACCCGCCAGCATCCGTCGTTGTTTTGGACGTGACGCGCGGCGTCGAGGAACCGGGAAAGGCGCGAGTAAACGCAGAGAGTCTGGCCAAAACTACCGTGTTGCTGTAAATCTATTGCTGTAAATACTAAAACTAAACCCTAACTACTCTATACTACGTATCAAGTAACGCGTCGTAACCCTCACTGTTCGCCTATCAAAACCCCGTGCTTCGTCGCCCAATTGACCAACACGTCGGCCAGGCCGAAGTGTCCTTCGACAACCGCCGCGTCGATTGGCGTTTTCCCGAAAGCGTCGGGCGCGTTCAAGTTGGCGCCGGCGCGAAGTAGACTCTAAACCGCTTTTTGGTTGCCCTTGGAACTGGCCAAAGTCAACAAAGTTACCCCGGACAATTCATCGATTGTGTCTAATTGCGCACTGCGCAGCTGTTGCGTGCTCAACAACTCGTGTAACGTTTGCGAGTCGTTTATTTGTATAGCGGAAACCGCTTTGGCCATTGAATTACTCCCACCGGGCGGATGCAATCGTAACGCGCTCGACGCCGCGATTGCCGCATCATTCGTTCTGACACGGACACCCCCCAAGTGTTCATTCGCGCGGGTCTCTTCCGCGAACAAACCGTTTCCGTTTTCCGTTAACTCGCGGACGTCCCATCGCTGTTTCCACTTCGGCGGGACGTACGTCTTCGCGACCTGCGCTGACGCCAGCGTGGCGTGTGCGATGGCGACGGCATCACACGAATCGTGTGACAACGAGTAGTTATTCATGGATGGAGAGTGTTGTTTGGAAAATTCTGGAACGGCTTTGTCCCCAAAAGCCGTTCCGAAAGAAGCTTCCGAAGTACGCTCCTCCCCGAGCAACGCCGCGATTCTTTGGTCGACGCGTTTGCGTCGTTCCCGAAGCGTCTCACTCTGTTTCGCTTCCGAGTCTTCAGTTTCTTTTTGTAAGTCGTCACTGCTCTGTTCGTACTCGGGTCTGGCCCGAGAAACGCCTCTGCTGCTTCGGGTCGGGGTGACCGCCGCCGCCAACTCGAACTTTGTCCGGCGCGCGCGTAACGTTCGCAGCAATTTTTGCGTTTCGTTTTTTTCGCGTGCCACCCTTTCGCTTTCGTTCGCCTCCAACGTTTTCGTATACGCATCCGCAGCCGCGTCCCGGCGTGCGTTTCTCGCCTCGAACAACCCCACCGCGGCTTCCATCCCGTCCAGGTCCTCGTCCGATGAATGTTGGATGTCGTACCCGAAGTCGTTTTCGGGGAAGTGCAGTACCTCGGAGGAACCGCCCATTGAGGCGAAGGAGATTTTTCCCAGATTCAAGATGGGCAGTTTTGGGATCGCAGTCGGGGGCTCCCGTCGGGTATCACCGCCCGCGCGGGGGACTATTGGGAAGGACGACATGGTCGTGTTCGTGTCGCGTCCACACAACAAACACCGTACACACGCCGCCGGTCGGGTATGACCGACGGCGCGGTCGGGAATGAAGACTTTCCGGCTGAAACGAAAAGACAGTTAACAAATTTCGGGTGCTGCCGACGCGTCCGTCGAGACCGAGTTGAGCAAAACGGCAGCCACTCCCTTGCGCACACGGCGCGGGGTTTCAGGTGGCGTCGAGGTGAACTGAACGTTGGCGCTGTCGCAAGACCAGGGCGGTGGGCACGATGGCCGATTCGGAGGAGGCATCCTCTTCGGATGTCGCATTGCTTGAAACGATCGCGCGTTGCGAGGCCGCGGTCGCGTCGTGGATCGCCGAGAGCGACGAACTAAACGAACGCAAACCACTCGTCTCGGAAGCCACCTTGCGCGCGATGCTTGGCGACGCAACCGACATGCACTCCGCGATTCGCGACGCCGCGCCCGTGGTGATGGCGGTGGAGACGCATTTGATGGAGATGAAGCGTTTAGGGTCGGACGGTAGTACCGGTAGTATCGGGCGTAGTACCGGTAGTACCGGAACCGATGAGACGAGCACGTCGTCTGAAAACTGGGGGTCCAGGGAAAAATCGCGGCACACACTTTTTAACACCCGAAAGAACGGCGAGAACGGCGCCACAGTAGTCGAGCTGTGCGGTCCGACCCGGGGGCACCTCGTCGGTGTTTTGCTACAGCACCTGTTACCGAAACAGTTGGTCCACGAAATCGTGCTGGTGGATTCGCGGTGGCGGAAACGTGGCGAACGAAAAAAGGAGACTACTAACACGGGTTATGCGGAGGACGACGGTTTTTCAACCCATCACTTGGACGCGTTGTCGAAACGATTGACGGCTACCAGAAGCGCGGACTCGTGTATTAACTCGTCACATAACCTCCCTCCAACCCTGACCCTGCACAAAGCCGCCGTGAAGAACGCGTCGCACTTGCAATCGTTGCGAAACGCGTTGGTGAAAGTCACGCAAATCGAAAACAGAAACGGTTTGCTTTTCGTCGCCAGGTACGGCCTTGGGCCATTCACCAAATCCCGCCCGACTGTTCGCTTGTATTACATCACGTTAACCACTTTTCGGTCACAATCGCAGGCGGCTAAGCGGCACGAGCGTTTTGAGGTGCGTGCAGCTTTTTCAAGCGCACTCGTCCACGCCTGTCGGGTTAATAACCCAGAAAGGTGACCCGCCAGAGAAGTTGCCTTCCCTGAAAAGCAAGCTTCAGTTTGTGATTGGTGTTAACCACTTTTGTACCGCGCGGCAGCTGTGGCCGGCGAAGAAACGGTTTCACGAGGTGTCGGGTGCCGGGTTGGGCGCGGGTACGTATGGAGACGGCTTTCCCAAATCCGGGGACACGCTGTTTTCCCGTACAAGACGTTAACCACTTTTCGTGTATCAATCGCAGCGTTCGCGTGTGAGTCGTGGCAAACACATCTACTCACCGGGCTGCGCGACGGAACGAGTAATACTTGTGTGGATAATGGTTCCGGCGATTTGGTGCGCGCGTGGCGACCGGCGGATGCGTCGACGCGAAACCGAGACGAGACACACTTCCCTAAATGCGCGTTGACGATACCGGAACAGATGGAAAGGACGAACACAGCGGTGGCTCTGTGTATCGAGGAAACGCACGGCTGGCGGGTTCGTTTCGATGCAAACATATCGACGCGCGACGCTTCCTATTTCCCTTTGCTCGAAAACTTGAACGGGTTTCCCGCCGTCGCCGGGGTGGTTCTGGTGCGGTGCGAGCCAAAACGTTGGCAAACGGGAGGGTACTCTGTTGAGCACTACATCGCCGCCGATCCTGACAAGCACGGTTTGTGCTACGAAGCGGTGGGGGTTGATAGTCACGGAGCTTTGTTAACCCCGCGAACCGGCGTGGGGTTCGTTTCAATCGCGGCGCACGAACGCGGCGACGTGGAAAATAATTTCGAGAAGATTTCTTTGGGGGGCAACGACGGAAAAAAGGATATCAGATCCGGCCGGTACCTCACGCACGCGGTTATTACGCGGCTTTGCGTGAAGCAAGGGGCACGCGGTGTCGGCGTTACGGAAGCGTTACTTTGTGTGGCGCGCGGGTTTTGCGTTAACGAAACGCCGGTCACGGTGAAGACGGCTTCGGAAAAGGCGTACTTGAGTTTTCTGAAACTGACGTGCGTATTGGGCCTTTCCCAAATCCTGACACACTCTCTGCCACTACGCGACTGACACTTTTCTTTACCTTCTCACAGCTCGCATTTGAAATTCGTCGGGTTCAAAGACCCGAGCGCGGCCGGGGTGAGCAAATCGCGGGGAACGAAAACCGTGGTCGTGGTGGACGGTGCGACTGCACCCGTGAACTCGCGGTTGCGCGAAATAGAAAATTGGGCCCGCGATCGCGACGACGAACGGAACTACGACGTTAGCTGGGGTTCCAGTAAAAGAGAAACAAGTAAAAGTGACGACGACAAAGACGGCGACGACGCCTCTTCGCAACAAACTCGTATCAAAACCGTTTTGAAAAAGGTATGCGGCGCCATGAACCGCGCGGCGCCTGATACGGTTGTTCAATGCGCGGACGCCATGAACGAAGCTTTGTCATCTGATTACAAACAGTGTGACAACTCACGAAAAGAAAGGCTGCCCGAACACGACGAAGACTTACAAAAGGAAAGTCTCTCCGAACCCGAACCCAACGCCGTCGCGGCCGCCGCCGCCGTGTACTTCACCAAGCGCGTTTGGCGAGAACCGCGGTACGCGGTGGTGTTTGCCCGGATAGTCAAACTAGTCACCTGTGCGGTGTTTAAAAAAACGCTTCTCGTAACGGCCGTTACGCAAAGTTTCGTGAACGTCGCGGACGAGCGCGTCAACGGCGCTTCGGTGTTTTTCGCCGCGATTTGCAACGAAAACGTTTTCGGCGACGACGATGAAGGACAAAGGATGATACGTGCCACGCTTCTTGAGTTAATACACAACGCGAAAGTTGAAACGTCTGGTGATGAAGGAGGGAATTGCCCCACCAGCAACGCGGTTCACAACAAAGCCTTGCGTTCCCTATGCGTTTTCGCTGAAACGGGCGCGGTTGTGAAGTTCCCCGATCTAAACGAACGCGTGCGGTTGGTTTTGGTGAACGCGACGGCGCGCTTTACGGGAACGCAATCCGCCTTCGCCGCGGAGCGCGCGTTGCGGGTTTTCGAGACCAGCTGCGCGGTTGGTGATTGTGAGGCGGGTAGTAAGACGAACGGAAACGCGTTTGGTGACTGCGTTGGTTCGAAACCCACGCGGGGGTTCTTTAGCTACGGCCGCGGGCAGAGCTTGTCGAGGTTGGAAACGCACCGGGAAGCGGTGATTGATTTTTCTCGAAACGCGAAGGTGGGCGCGATTAGCAAAACCGCCAACAAACTGCACATCGTCAACGCCGGCACCGCGCAAGCCGTGGAGCGCGGTATGCTGCAAGGATGGGTGTTTCAGTACATCGGGGGGGGG